>ERZ780198.748-NODE-748-length-34027-cov-18.107294_pt1 | contig 34027 bp, 31 predicted proteins | sample MGYA00510979_ERZ780198 | MGnify/ENA primary metagenome ERZ780198 (study PRJEB29588, sample SAMEA2158039) | human gut metagenome | biome: human gut; feature: human-associated habitat; material: faeces | place: Denmark | collected 2008/2010 ...
GACCCATCTGCTGCACAGCTGCTGCGCTGTCGCCGCCGCCGATGACGGTGGTAGCATCGCTCTCAGCCATAGCCTTGGCAACAGCCAGAGTACCAGCTGCCAGAGTGGGGTTCTCGAACACGCCCATGGGGCCGTTCCAGACAACGGTCTTGGAAGCCTTGACAGCGTCAGCAAACAGCTTCATGGTCTCGGGGCCGATGTCGCAGCCCTCCATGTCAGCGGGGATTGCAGTGACGGGCACCACGGTGACGTCCACGGGAGCATCGATGGGATCGGGGAAGTCCTTGATGCAGGCAGCATCCACGGGCAGCAGCAGCTTGACGCCCTTCTCCTGTGCCTTAGCCATCATTTCCTTGCAGTAGTCCAGCTTGGTGTCGTCGCACAGGCTCTTGCCCACTTCGTAGCCCTGAGCCTTGACGAAGGTGTAAGCCATGCCGCCGCCGATGATCAGGGTATCGACCTTCTCCAGCAGGTTGGAGATGACGTTCAGCTTGTCAGCGACCTTTGCGCCGCCCAGGATGGCGGTGAAGGGACGGACGGGATCGTTCACGGCGTTGCCCAGATACTTGATCTCCTTCTCCATCAGGTAACCGACAGCGGTATCCTTGATGTAGTCGGTGACACCGGCAGTGGAGCAGTGTGCACGATGGCAGCTGCCGAAAGCGTCGTCCACATATGCATCAGCCAGAGAAGCCAGCTCCTGGCTGAACTCGGGCATGTTCTTGGTCTCTTCCTTGCGGAAACGGGTGTTCTGCAGCAGAACGACGTCGCCGTTGTTCATGGCAGCAACAGCAGCCTTTGCGTTCTCGCCGACAACATTGTCGTCATCTGCAAACACAACGGTCTTGCCCAGCTTTGCGCTCAGAGCCACAGCAACGGGTGCCAGGCTGAACTTTGCCTCGGGGCCGTTCTTGGGCTTGCCCAGGTGGCTGCACAGGATGACCTTAGCGCCATCGTTGACCAGCTTCTGGATGGTGGGCAGAGCCGCATTGATGCGGTTCTCGTTGGTGATGACACCGTCCTTCATCGGGACGTTGAAATCGCAGCGGACAAGCACCTTCTTGCCGCAGTAGTTCTGATCGTCGATCGTCTTCTTACCTAAACCCATGGTAATAAACTCCTCTCAATCTTTGATTTCTGACCTAGAGTTTCGCTCGCTTTTCAGGGGGCATTCCTGCCCCGCCTGTTACTATTATAAACAAAAACTGTGTACAATGCAAGGACGCAGAATAGATAATTGTTTAACAAACATTTTCTGTGGTTGTTCCAAAATGTGTCTATTTTGACCGAACCGGGCACAAACCACGATGCATCCCTGTTTTTGCGGGCGACATCTCTCTCCTGCCGTACCATTTTTACCGGCAGGAACAGACGCTTCCCCTGCTGTATACGCCCCGATCAAAATACACCTGGACAAACAAAAGCACCCTTTTCTCCACGGAATGCAGAGAAAAGGGTGCAAGTCAACGTATTCACATGGCCATGCCGGAACCGGCACAGCCCGGTATGTTCACCTCAGGCACTTTCCAGTGAGAAGCCATAATCAGCAGTTCTTAGTGAAGTACTTAATGGTACGAACCATCTGAGAAGTGTAAGAGTTCTCGTTGTCGTACCAAGACACGACCTGGACCTGGTAGGTGTCGTCGTAGCTACGCTAGTTTTTCGCACACTTTTTGTAGTCGTTCCTAATTTTGAAACAACAGTTACAGTACCACAGCGCACAGTTGTCGTACTAAACCCGGCTTGTTCGTACCACCATTATACCACGTTTCAGCGTTGTTTTCAAGTTTTCCCTATTTCTTTTTTCGCCGGTATATTTATGCGAGCGATAACGTATATTCTCATTTACCAGTCTTCGAAGAGCCTGGGGCCCAGGGGCCTCCGCCGGGGCGTCTGCCCTGCCCAGGTACTCTCCTCAGTCCGTGATCTTGCGGCTTTGAGGGGTGATCTTGGGGTGGATTTTATGGGGGGGGGTGAGCAGATACCAGATGGCTGTGTAGTAGGTTGTTTGTGGCCCTTGCAGCTTTTTCCCGGCGGTTTTTGGATTGAAATTTCACCGGACGTGTTTTTGAAGGGTATGGTGGGAGATGAGGGATTTTTGTTTGATATGGAACAATCAACAATAAAAGACATCATCCATCCTTAGAATGTCACATCTGCCGACCAGCTCTTTTCATCTTCCCATTCACTTTATCCGGCATATCAATGAGTCCGAATCGGTAGAACATTCCATAAATATAAGTCCCGCCTCGGATGTCGCCTAGAGCTTTTGGCCTGTCCACCACCGCTCCCACCTCTTTTATATTGTTCAGTGCCAGCAATACCGAACTCCATGCCAGGCTTTTACTGTTCTCCCGGCGGTCGATCCAAAGTTCTTTTGTGTATTGCCCATTCCGACCTTTTCGTATTTCATAGGTAAAGGGTAAGCCGGAATAGGTTTTGAACCGCACTCCAGAATAAAGCAGAACCACTTCCCACAAATGCTCCTCTGTCGGCTCAATTCGCAGTTTTCTTACTGCTCGGTATCTCCGTTGCCGCTCTGCCCCCACACTGATTTTTTCCACAGGTGCCTCCTTTGGAAAGTACACGCCCTTTTCGTATGGCAGGTATGAGGTGACGGAGGCTTTGGACAATTGAAGGGATGATGCGGTGGAGAGAACTGCATCCTTGTAACCCTGTGTCTCTTTATAATTATTAAAGGTACACTGCACCATCTTCGCTATGTCTGATTCATAGATCCCGGCTGTGATGAGCAGCTTCCGGACCTTGATGGGGTTGAGGGACAGGGCGTCTGCGATGGCTTGGAGCGTCATACCGTCCTTATAGCGTATTACTGCAGCGTCCATCTGCTCTTTCAAATTTTTCCCGGCATTATACTCAGGCTTCAACTTCTTTCGACCGCCGCCCGGATTTCTGGCTTTATATGGTATTTTCTCGTCCATGATTATTCATGCAACTCCAGCGGCAGGCCATCCGGGTCGTGGAAGAAAGTCATCTTTTTGCTGGTATAACTATCCACACGGATCGGCTCGCATTCAATCCCGACCTCTGCCAGCTCATTCACTGTCTGTTCCACGTTATCAACGCAGAACGCAAGATGACGTAGGCCGCAGGCCTCCGGACGGTTCACACGCTTCGGTGGATTCTCCTCAGCGAAAATTTCCAGCTCCGTGTGTTCATTGACATGCAGATCCAGCTTCCAGTCCTTACGCTCTGGGCGGTAGTTTTCTCTGATGATAGAGAATCCCAGCTTGTTCACATAGAAATTCTTTGCGGCTTCGTAGTCAGATACGATGATAGCAATATGATGTATTTTTGATAAATTCATTATTTCTCACGCTCCATTTTTATTCCCGTCACAATCTATATGTCGCACTGAAAAATACGCCGTGCGAACTTCCGGAGTTTAGTCCACACGGTGTATTGCTTTATTTCAGCTTTTCGAGAATCTCTTCTGCCGTCATGCCGGATGCCAGCAGCTTTTTCAGCACAGCTTCGGCCTCGACCTTCTTAGCAGCTTCGGCAGCCTTTGCTTCTGCGGCGGCCTTCTTAGCCTCCAGCTTTGCAATTTCTTTTTCGGTCTGCTTGATCTCTGCCTTCTGCGGTTTTAGACTTTCACGCAGAGACTTGATATCGGTCTTCAACTCTTCGATATGGGCGACAGTCTTGGAAAGACCTTCTTCGAGCATCGCCTTGTCTTTCTGCAACTTTGCGATCTGTGCATCAAGGTCGGTAGATGCGGTAATGCGGTTCTTGCTGTCTTTGGTTCTGGGCATAGGATTATACCTTCCTCGTTTCGCATTTTTTAGTTGGTTAATCCGAATGTGCAATCATTTTTATATTATCTACCGAAAATTGTTCTTCCGCCACTTTAACAGCTTGTATTGCGCTGTACAAATACCCCTCAGCTTCTTCGAGATGCTTTTTATCTCCGCCATTATAAATGCGTAGTTCTAGTACAGTTGACCGTATTGGGTCAGAAATTTCCTTATATTTGATAGGCAATTCATTAACGCAACGTGTTAAAGCAGACACTATCTCTATGTTTCTTTCTTCGAATATGGTCTTCCGATATCCATCTTGTCCGTGTTTTTCTAATAGCCAATTCAGGTTTTCTTGCTGACCTTCCAGCTCTTTAAAAATCTTTCTAAGTAGTTCTTGCTCTTGGAGTCTTTTTAACTCATTCATAGCATCTATAGAAGAATTGACTTTACTTTTGACTTGCATAATCTGCCAAATTGTTATTGCTAAAGCCACAATTCCAAATAGATCCGCAGCCAGCCCAATCCAATTCCAGAATGTTTTGAATTGAGAGAAACTAAAAAAAGCCATCAACCATTCACTCATTTTCACTCTTTAAAAATTTATATTTTGGCATATCCCCATACAGAGCCGGAAAAATTTCTTCCCAACGGTGTTCATCCATAAACGCTCTAGCAATATACTCACACATGTGGTAATCTTCATCACATTCAGGAACAATTCGGAATATCTCCGTCTCGAACGTACTATGATTCACACTTTCCTTATTATCCAGCTTTTTTCTGTATTCCTCCATCAAACCCATAATTTTTCTATACTGGTTACGATCAATTTCATATTCAAAAAGCAGTCTGGCCAAATCTGTGTTTTCAAATAAAAGTTCCTGTCGGAACTCAATGTAATCAAGACGCTTATCAAGATCATCGAAGTGTCTCATGCTGTGTTCCTCCAATTCATAAAATACAATATTTGCATCTTAGCCACAGTATCCATACTGTGTTGCCTGCCGCCCACCGCGTAGAGGTGTGCAAAGCTTCGAGCGGCAAAGCTGTGAGCATCCGTTGAGGATAACTCTCACAGCTCAAATATATACTATATAGGTCTCGTTTTCAAGGATAACGAAGAAAATTAGACATGTATACTTTCTTATGCTCTATTATTCAAGCTCATTTTTCTGCTCAACCACGTCCAGGCCACCAGCACACCGATCCATCCGCCCATCGTATTACCGAACACATCATCGAACTCCGCGATGCCAAGTCCCGTAATATACTGGGTCGTTTCGATTGCCACAGACATCACGAAGGGGATCAGCAGCCCCCATTTTTTCTGAAACCACCTATACAGCCCCGTTCCAAGTGGAATGAACAGCCAGATGTTATTGATGACCCCAACTCTCACAGATTGCTCTCTCAAAAACTTCCCAGCATAGGAAAAGAGGACAAAGTTCGTTCTTGCATCCCCTGACTCACGGAACATCAGTGTTTCATAAAGAATGAAAGCTACATAAACAATCGTCAGTACTACGCTTAAATTCTTCGGAAAAATAATCATCAGTAAGCAGACCACACAGCCAAAAACAACAACCATGCATGGAAAGCCATTCAGAAGGTTGTCCACACACAGCATAACGTTGCCATTTCTGTTAAGCAGAAGGTTCACCTTGCCACTGCGCTTGATGCCGTACTGCCCTTTAGACAAAGCCTTTGGGTTGCCATTCGCATCAAAATACATATCCGTATCTGCCGTGCCGTCTCTATGATAGGTACGTTTGAGGATGGTATAGCCTGCATTGGTAGGGGCGGGGTTGCCATCTGCGTCAAGATAGGTGATCTGGCTGATGTATCCTTGCTCGTTGCGCTGGTAAAACTCACCATACTGACCAAGCAAAGACCTCACAGGATTCCCTTCTGTGTCAAAATACTGTTCACCGACAACAGTTCCATTCCTATCACGCTGATATGTCTTAATCGCATATCCAGATGAGGTACGCACCGCATGGCCGTCTTTATTAAGAAAGGTCAACCTAGTGTTCTGGCCGTCAGTATTAAACTCACGATGAAGCCCATAGTATCCGCCGGAGCACTGTACCTGCTGTCCGTTCAAATCATAGTAGAAATCATCGTAAGCCCTGCCGCCAACCTGCGTTCTGACTATAGTAGCGTATCCGTCACTGCTTTTCACAGGGTTTCCCTCTGCATCAAGATATGTTATCACAGTACCGGTTTCATCGTATTCATACGATAAGCCGTAATGATCGCCATATCTTGCCACTGGGTCTCCGTTTGCATCAAGATAACGTTCCTCCACAACTCGGCCGTTATCATCCCGCATTCTACACACGGTCGCATAGCCCATATCAATGGCATCTGTGATTACCCCATCAGGATTCACATAGCTTGTGCTGGTCACGCTTCCATCTACGGTTTCTCGGATACTCAATTCTGAGGCTGTGTATCCTGTATCGTGGTCTACATCAGCATCTGGCAGTAACGCCAAGATAGAAAGAAGAACTACAGATGCAATCAGCAGGATTCCACATCCTCGTTTCAGGTTCGCACTCAAACTCCGTAGCCTCTGCTCTTAATGGTCTCCACAACCTGAGACACATACTTCTGGCAGGTATCGTGGTCGGGAGCCTCCACCATCACACGCACAACAGGCTCCGTGCCGGACTCGCGCACCAGAATACGACCAGTATCGCCCAGTGTCTCAGCTACGGTCTTGACTGCTGCCTGCACTGCTTCATCATCCTGTGCAGCTTTCTTGTCGGTCACACGGACGTTCTCCAGAACCTGCGGGTAGATCTTCAGGGGCTCAGCCAGCTTGCTCATGGGAACCTTCTTTGCAAGCATGACTTCCATCATCTTCAGACTGGTCAGGATGCCATCACCCGTACTGGCGTACTTACTAAAGATGATATGACCACTCTGCTCACCGCCGATACGGCAGCCGTTCTTAGCCATGTACTCATAGACGTACTTGTCACCCACTGCGGTCTTGGCGTAGCCGATGCCCTTCTCATCAAAAGCCTTATACAGGCCAAAGTTGGACATGACCGTGGTAACGACGGTATTGGTCAGCAGCTTGCCACGCTCCTTCATGTAGCAGCCGTAGATGTACAGGATATGGTCACCAGTGATAACATTACCCTTTTCATCCACACACAGGCAACGATCAGCATCGCCGTCATAGGCAAAACCGATGTCCAGGCCCTTTTCAACCACGAACTTCTGCAGACCCTCAATGTGGGTAGAACCAGCATTGTTGTTGATGTTCAGACCGTTGGGCTGTGCATTGATGACATAGGTATCAGCTCCCAGAGCATCGAACACAGATTTAGCGATGTTCCAGGAACTGCCGTTGGCACAGTCCAGGCCAACCTTGACACCCTTGAAAGAGTAGATGCCCAGAGAGATCAAATAGCCCATGTAGCGGTTACGACCTGCCACATAGTCCACGGTGCAGCCGATATGCTCACGGTGAGCAAAAGGCAGCTCCGGCCAGTCCTTATCGAACACATGGAGCTTTCCGTCGATGTAGTCCTCCACCAGCAGCAAAATCTCCTCCGGCATCTTTTCGCCGTAGCAGTCGATCAGCTTGATACCGTTGTCATAATAAGGGTTGTGGCTGGCAGAGATCATAATGCCGCAATCAAAGTCATCCACACGAGCAATATAGGCCACAGACGGCGTAGTGGTGACATGAAGCAGGTAAGCATCTGCGCCGGAGGCGGTCAGGCCTGCGACCAGGCTGTACTCGAACATATAGGAACTGCGACGAGTGTCCTTGCCGATGACGATGCGGGCAGGCTCGTTATTGCCGTTGCGCTCGCGCAGTGCGTTGTAGTACCAGCCGAGAAAACGTCCCACCTTGTAGGCATGGTCGGCGGTCAAATCAATACCAGCTTCACCACGGAAGCCATCGGTCCCAAAATACTTTCCCATTATAGTTCTTCCTCATCCAAAGAGTGAATTGACGAATATATGTTTTAGCCGAGAGAGAATCTCGTTGCCTGCTGCTCACCACGAAGAGGTAGCACACTTGAGCAACACAGCCATGCTGTAAGCATGGCTTATCTTGAACTTCAATGTACTTGGTTTAATCCAAAGAATGTAGCAATCGTTGCCAATCCTGCAAAGACATCAATAAGCTTTGCTGCCGTTTTTCCAGCAAAGGCAATAAAAGTTGAAAATCTCGCCTTCGCTTCTTCTTGTTTATCCTTCTTTTTAGCATCTTCAAATATGTCTATCAGGATTTTTTTCTGTTCTTCGGGCAGCTCGCTTTTGACTACGGTATCAATTGCTTGATTCAATTCTTTTATAAAATCATCATTTTCGTTTTGCGAGGTTCTCTGCGAAACAATACTTCCATCACCAGTCACTACAGCCTGATTTACACCAGTGGCTCCGTCAGCACTCAAATTATAATTCGTGATAGGCCGTTCTTTATTTCTTCTTTCATTGCTCATATCTTTTGCCCCTTCAATTATTTCATCCAATGTTTTCCTTTGAATTATTAAATCAACTATTTCTCGGATCAGGTAATACACGTCTTCAACAGATAGTCCATCAATCGAGACACATAGAGCTTCATCCATATTTTCCTTCCAAAGTACGATGCATGGCAGTTTTGCATGCACTTTTTCTGGCAAATAATGCAGTTGCTCCATCAAATCATAACCAGATTTCCCATAGTTTTCAAAGCAATAGTAAATATCCAAATAGTCCGCAGATAAATCGTTTAAATCCTTCCAACGCTCCGTCACAAGTCTACGAAACACTGGGTAGTCCGACTTAATTGGTAGTAACAAGCATTTGTATGTATCACTATCTGCCAAATATCGTTGAGACACATATCTAAGATTCTTTTTCCGGTATACACTATCATATGGAAGTAACTGGTTTAACTTACTCAATATGCTTCCTGGCTCCGACCTTTTAAATCGCTTGACAAGTTTTTGCCTTGCTGCGACACCTCTTCCCGTATCTTCACAAAAACGTCGGGCATACTCTTCAAACACCTGAACTGGCATTAAATCAACTTTTTCAATCACATCTTTCCCAATGCTTTCTTCTTCAAGCCAGCCCAAGAAGTCAATTTCAATGGGCTTCTCATCAATCATGAACTGAAGGAGTGAGGATGCGTTCATATCATTCCCATCATTTTGCACGCCCTCCTCAAAGCAGAATTTCAGATTATTTATTAAATCACCCGGACACAAATATTGTCGATAATAATACAGTCTCACATCATACAATATTCCACTTTGAGAACGTCTAAATCTTTCAAATGATTCTTGAAATTCATCAAATATAAACTTATTTGAACCACGCTCCCCATGGTATCTTATCCTGTAGCACATATCATGAAATTCATCGCTACTATAAAATGCACTCATCGCTTCGGTAAGCATATCTCTCACGCCGGTATTGCTCCAGTCCTCTGAATGCTTTTTTTGTCTCTGACAATATTCCTCTGCCTTTTTTATGAGTATATCCGCATACCTGTCATCAAACAGTAAATCCCACATATCAACATCGTTATACTTCGTTCTACGAAGAAGTGATTGTTTTAACCATTCACAAAAATCCAATACGAGGAGATCCGGCAATCTTTCCATATTATTTACCCTTTTTCTACGAAAAACAGAGAACAAATGCTTTTAGCCGAGAGATGCTCTCGTTGCCTGCTGCTCACCACGGAGAGGTAGCATACTTGAGCAGCACAGCCATATGGCGGAACACATGGCCGTTGTGTGGAATCAGTATTTTCTCCACACCATTTTATTAACTACGTTTACATAACCCTGAATGATGCGAACCACCTTCATGGACACGGTCTCGTCCACGTAGTCGGGGCAAGGCTTACCCAGAACGCCCTTCTGCTTCATTTCGATAGCCATATCGGTGGCGTTGAGAAGCTCCCGTGTGGTAATGCCAGCCAGGATGAAGTCACCGGCTTCCAGTGCCTCGGGGCGTTCCGTACTGGTACGGATGCACACGGCGGCAATGGGATGACCGATGGACAGATAGAAGCTGCTCTCCTCGGGCAGGGTGCCGGAGTCGGAAACGATTGCCAGCGCGTTCATCTGCAGCTTGTTGTAGTCGTTGAAGCCCAGCGGCTCATTGACTCGGACACGAGGGTCCAGCTGGAAGCCGCTCTTTTCCAGACGGTGCTTGCTGCGGGGATGGCAGGAGTACAGGATTGGCATATTATACTTTTCTGCCAGCGCATTGATGGCGGTAAACAGGCTCAGGAAGTTCTTTTCAGAGTCGATGTTCTCCTCACGGTGGGCGGACAGCAGAATATACTTATCCTTCTCCAGTCCCAGACGCTCCAGCACATCGCTTTTCTGGATCTTCTCCAGATTCATGTGCAGCACCTCTGCCATAGGAGAACCTGTCTGGTAAGTACGCTCCTTGGGCAGGCCGGTATCTGCCAGATACTTCCGGGCGAACTCAGAATAGCACATATTCACGTCAGAAATTACATCCACGATGCGGCGATTGGTCTCCTCGGGCAGGCACTCATCCTTGCAGCGGTTGCCGGCCTCCATGTGAAACAGCGGAATGTGCAGCCGCTTCGCAGAGATGGCAGACAGACAGGAGTTGGTATCGCCCAGCACCAGATAGCCCTCCGGCTGCAATTCGGACAGAAGCTCATAGCTCCGGCCCAGAATATTGCCGCAGGTCACGCCCAGATTCTCGCCCACCACGGGCACCAGAATGTCGGGGCCATATTCCCCGAAGGTGTTCTTCAGTTCGAAATCTTCCCAGAAAACGGTAGAAAGATTTCTGTCCCAATTCTGATTGTAATAGACCACGCAGCAGTCAAAATACTCCCGGCAACGCTTGATAACCGCAGCCAGTCGGATAATCTCCGGACGGGTACCGCAACCAATCATGACCTTGGTGCGACCGTCGTTTTTCCATGTAAAATTGTGTTCCATATCATTCTCCTATTGACAACCAGTATCTTCTTTTACACCGGCTCGAAGAAGGTGTCCGGGTGGTTCGGGTTGAAAATTTCGTTGCAGGTCATCACCGTCACCAGATTCTCCGTTTCCGACAGGTTGATAATGTTGTGCGTCCAGCCGGGAATCATGTGGACAGCCTCAATTTTGTCCCCGGAAACTTCAAACTCCACCGTTTCTCCAGTGTTGATGTTCCGCTCTTGGATCAGTCCGTGGCCAGCGACCACGATAAACAGTTCCCACTTGGAGTTGTGCCAGTGCTGGCCTTTGGTAATACCGGGCTTCGAGATATTGATGCTCACCTGTCCACAGTCAGCAGTGTGTACCAGCTCGGTGAAAGAGCCACGATTGTCTACGTTCATCTTCAGAGCATACTTGAATTTGTCGGTGGGCAGATAGGTCAGGTACAGGGAATACAGCTTCTTGGCAAAGGAACCGTCCGGCATTTTGGGCATCATGAGGGTCGTGGGCTGCGCCTTGAACTCCTGCAGCAGATCCACGATTTCGCCCAGCGTGACCTTGTGGGTCACAGGAACACAACAATAGCGGCCATCTTCTTTCAGGACAGTCTCCACACCGTCAAACTCACAGTGCTGTTCTTTGCCTTCCAGCAGGTCAAACATCCCTTCTACAAGATCGTCGATGTACAGCAACTCCAACTCGGTGCTGCGGTCGTTGACGGTGAAGGGCTCATCATTGGCAACTGCCCAGCAGAAGGTGCTGACAGCACTGTTGTACTTGGGGCGGCTGTGTCCCATCAGGTTCACAAAACGGTAAACCGCAACCTTTGCTCCGGTCTCCTGAGCATACTGGAAGAACAGTTCCTCGCCAGCCTTCTTGCTGCGTCCATACTCGCTGTTGCCGAAGCGGCCTGCCAGCGTCGCTTGAATGGAGGAGGATAGCATGATAGTTGCCTTGTTGTTGTGCTTTTTCAGGCAGTTCAGCAATTCGGATGCAAAGCCGAAGTTTCCCTTCATGAAATCTTCCGGGTTTTCCGGACGATTCACGCCTGCCAGATTGAACACGAAGTCTGCTTTCTGGCAGTACTCGTCCAACTCCTCCGGGGTGGAATCCAAATCATACTCGAAGATTTCTTCAATATTCAATGCCGGGCGGGTCTTGTTTTTCCCATCCCGGATGTTTTTTAGGTTGTTGCACAGGGCGGTTCCCACCATGCCCTTGGCACCTGTGACTAGAATGTTCATTCTCTCACCTCTTTAATGTACTGCGGTGCAGTCCGGAATATCTGCGCCATCCGGCACAGTTGCGTTATTGCAGATGGTGCAGTTGCTGCCGATGCGGGCAAAGTTGCCCACAGTCGCACCAGTGCGAATGACGCTGTTGGTGTAAATCAGGGCGTAGTCCCCTACCGCTGCATCACAGTGGATTTCCGTTCCGGCATTCAGCAGAACACCGTTGCCAACGGACGCACCATTCTGGATACAAGCGTTTTGCAGCACCACACAGCCGTACCCCATCTTGGAACACGGACTGATATAGGCACTGGGAGCAATGATGTTGGGGAACCCATAGCCAAGTGTTTTTGCTTTCTCATACACCTGCGCCCGGAACTGGTTGCTGCCGATACCCACCACCAGCAAGCTATAATCCTTCCGCAGCTCCGGCAAATCAGCAAGGCCTCCGACCACCGGAATGCCACAGATTTCAGCACCCGCAGGATGTCCGTCATCCACAAAAGAGCAAGCGTATTGGAGCATCGCCTGTTCCGCCACCATGCGCCCGAAGCCACCGGCACCAACCAGCAACAGCTTTTTCTTAGACATTGGGGATGCCCTTCAGTGCATTCTGGACGTACTCGGTGGTCAGGATCTTCTTGACAGTACCTTCCACATCCAGACGCTCGGTGTTGTGGCTGGTGTAGGACTCGTCGGCCATGGTATGTACCTCGCCCTTGACCACGAACTTGTCGTAGTTCAGGTCACGGTTATCCGCAGCAACACGGAAGTAGTGACCCATATCCTGGCTGCGCAGACGCTCCTCACGGGTCATCAGGGTCTCGAACAGCTTCTCGCCGTGACGAGTGCCGATGATGTTCGTACCGGTATCGCCGAACAGCTGCTGGACGGCCTTTGCCAAATCGCCGATGGTGGAAGCATCAGACTTCTGGATGAACAAATCACCGGGATTTGCATGTTGGAAAGCGAACAAGACCAGATCCACAGCCTCGTCCAGATTCATCAGGAAGCGGGTCATGTTGGGGTCGGTGATGGTGATGGGGTTGCCTGCCTTGATTTGGTCGATGAACAGCGGAATGACAGAACCACGACTGCACATGACGTTGCCATAACGGGTGCAGCAGATGGTCGTGCCGCCCCGCTCGGCAGCCACACGGGCGTTTGCGTAGATGACGTGCTCCATCATGGCCTTGGAGATACCCATTGCGTTGATGGGGTAAGCTGCCTTATCGGTGGACAGGCAGACGACACGCTTGACACCGGCGTCAATAGCAGCATGCAGGACGTTATCAGTACCGATGATGTTGGTCTGAACAGCCTGCATGGGGAAGAACTCGCAGGAGGGGACCTGCTTCAGAGCAGCAGCGTGGAAGATGTAGTCAACGCCGGGCATGGCATCACGGATAGACTGCGGATTGCGGACATCTCCGATGTAGAACTTCACCTTCTTGGCAGTGTCAGGATGCTTAGCCTGAAGCTCATGGCGCATATCGTCCTGCTTCTTCTCGTCACGGGAGAAGATGCGAATCTCCTTCAGGTCGGAATCCAAGAAGTGCTTCAGAACGGTAGAACCAAAAGAACCAGTACCACCAGTGATCATAAGGGTTGCGTTATCAAATGCAGACATTTTTATTTCCTCCCGATTTTTATCAAACTTAACATACGTGCCGTAAGACCTTTAAAAGCATTTGTTTTAAAGAAGAAAAGTAAATATAATCCATTGCAAGCAATTGTGCAAACTACAACTTTTACCGCAAATCCCGGCATCCCAGAGAACGGGACCCATGAAATAAAAAAGTTCGTTATAAGCCCATTTATTAAAAGCAGCAAAAGTGCTCCTAGATATTTCTTCACATAGTACAACGGGGAAAGATACAGTCCGTAACGAAATACGTAATATCCTCCAGCAGCTTCGGATGTGCATAAACGGGTGATAGATGTTGCAATATAAATCCCGAACAACCCCCATTTTATTCCCAGAATAATTGAAAGAATAATATTACATATCCCAAACGCAAGATATGGGTATTGCATTTTATCAAACATTCCCAATGTTGTTTGATAAGTGTATAAAGGGAAATTCGCGCCACTAACATATGTAATAAATATCAACGCTAGGACTACCTCCATTGGAAGAACGTATTCATTTCCTACCCATAATTCAATGAAGGGGTTAATCAATGTTGCAACGCCTATAGTTAAAAAACCATATAGCCAATAAGAGCAAAGAAACAATTCATCAAAAAGTTTTCTTTTTTGTTCTACACTACTATCAACATTAAAATTTCCAAAGCTGCTAGTCATGCTGGAAAGGCCGGTCCATAAGATTCCGTTTAATGCATTTATTATCATCGTATAATTTGATGCTAACCCAACCGCACTCAATCCAACAAACTTAGAAATTATAATGTTATCTGAGCCATTACTGATCACACCCGCAATTTTAGAAACTGATAGCGCTTTTATGTTTTTATGAATTTCCTGTGATACTTCTGGTGGCAGTTCGTCTTGGTCTTTTTCACTCAACCAAGGGTATCTTTTTCTAACGATAATAGAAATCGCAACATTGTTCGCAATTGTGCAGCTGATTTGAATTAACAAATAAATAAGGTATTGTCTGGTCAACCATAGAAGGATAATTTGTAGTAACTGCTGAACTACTGATGTAATTTGCTGCACACCGGAAATAATATAATCTTCTTGGTAGGCAATCAAAATTGATTTTTTATAAGTCAACAAATACGAAGCCATATTGTTAATGATGTAAAGCCAAAAAATCACCTGCAGGCTTTCTGGAATCTTCGGTGGCTCTGCCACAATATACCCCAAGAAAAAAGACAATATAAGACCAATAATCCCAACAGTAATCGCAATCGCTGTGTACGCCTTCTTATAAAACAGCATAAGCTGGTTAATCAGCTTATGATCATTTTCCTTGACTGGTTTATACATCGCATACGTCATCGCACTGCCAATTCCAAGTTCTGCAAACGACAATACCGTAAGTACATTTGAAAACAAACCATTGATGCCAAGGTATTCAGCAGTCAGCAGTTTAATAAAAAAGGTTCTTGTCACAAAACTGAGCAACAATGTAAACACTTGCGATACAAGCCCCACCGCCATGTTCCGGGCGCTTTTTTGGGTTCGGCTTTTCATTTACTTTTCTTCCTTATCATTACAAATTATTTTTTTGTATACACTTTCCAGTTTCTCTGCAGAATTAGCCCATGTGAATTTTGCAGCCGTTTTAACACCAGATTCTGCAATGGCCTTAGATTCCTCCGGATTTGACATCACAAAATCAATAATTCTCTTGATGTCATCACTATTTTTTCCTTTAACAAGGAATCCATTTTCCCTATTACGAATAAACTCTGTCGCACCATTATTATCGTAGCAAGCACATGTAACTGTACCACTACTCATTGATTCAAGATATACACATCCAAAACTTTCAGCATATGATGGCATAATAAACAAATCAGCCATTCTCATATAATTTGCCACATCTGGATAATCTTTTGCGCCTAAAAATTCCACATTTTCTTCTATATCCAATTTAGCACATTGCTGTTTTATTGCATCTATATCTTTTCCAACACCAATGAATTGCAATCTGATTGGTATGCCATCAGTCACTTCTTTGGCCACAGCATCAACCAAATATTTTTGTCCCTTAATTTCTATGAAGTTAGCCACGCATAGGACAGTAAACACACTATTATGTTTTTGAATTTGTGGTACGAATTTATTTATGTCCACACCGTTATACACAACATAGGTTGGAACCGTCCTTAATTTCTGCTCGACAACCGTTTTTGCCAATTCACTCACACAAATAATAGCATCCATCTGCGAATAATTGCGTTTGCAAATCCATTTTTCAATTCGATTATGAATATTGCGAATAAACCCATTTATTTTGCATTGTTCACGCCAAACATTGACCCCATGTATGTGTTTTGCCGTTTTTACTTTTGCTCCTTTGCATTCGTTCATTACCATCTTTTCTAAGAAAATACTGCACAAATGGAAGGATACAACATCATATTTGTTCCACTGAATTGCTTTCAAATTGCAAGAATAAGGCTGAATAAATGCTCGGGCTTTTCCCTTTGAATAGTGACATGCCATTCTCATAACATGAATGCCATTAAGCATTTCCGAAGTTATGCCGAGTAAGTTTTCATCTGTCACATATGGAACAAGGATCTCAACATCGACGCCTCTTTTTTTTAGAGCGATTGCTTGTTGCTCCAAATAGATGCAATAATATTTTTTTTCTTTACTTGGATAACATTCAGAAACAAAAAGCACATTCATATTTAATTATTCCTCCGATCGTCTTTTGTATACCAGTCATTATTTATTATTGTTGCTCTGCTACAAGGGCCTTCCTTAAATATACTATCTGCTGCCTTTCCATTAAGCAGGGCCTGACTTAACGCGATAAACCGTTCCGCCGCAGCGTCAGCATTCCATGTGTTTACAATACTTTCGTAAGCGTTCACGCCCAGTTTTTTTCGGTATCCGCTATTTCTAATTAGGCTTTCAACTCGTTCTTCGAGTTGCCTCTGATTTCCATTTTCATAAATCAACCCGTTTTCTCCGTCCCGAATTAGAAATGGAACCGAACCGATTGCGTGGCTGGCGACCACCGCACATCCACTATTCATGGACTCGTTCAGAACGGCCCCCCAGCCCTCATTAAAGTCACTGGTAAACAAATAAATATCCGCTTTTTCCATGTGTAACCGAACTTCTTCCGGAGACATAGACCCCAGCATTTCTACGCAATCTGAGAGTCCCTTTTCATAAATCATAGTCCGGAGCTTCGCTTCCATCTCCCCATTGCCGATAATACTCATTTTGAAGGAGTAACCTTTTTCCTTAAGCGATGCTGCTAACTCGATTGAAGCATCCGGATGCTTCCATCCTATAAGCCTGCCGGCCCATAGGATTGAAGCCTGAGGATGCTTCCATCCTGCTGACGTAACCGACAGCTTCTTCCTCATAAGTTCAACAACATCATACTCCTTAGCTTTCGGAAAATAGCCCCATTTATATGTTCTGCCAATATAATTATGGAATATCGCTGCGTCTGCCGGCGTATATGCGCTAGCACACAGCATATACAACGGATACTTCTGAAAACGTCCATGGTGCAGCCATGCTCCAACCATTGCATGCGGGATTTTTTTTAGATTCAATCCCGTTTTGTAAAATCGCTCGGAGTATTTGAATGTGACTTTTCCTGCTCTTAGTCGAGAAACAATATATGAGTCAGGCGCACTGCCAATAATTACAACATCTGCTGCATTTGCGGTGCTATATGCAATTTCCTCATTATGTTTATCCTGATACGCATATATAATATAATCCGCTTTGTCACTACTCCACCCCATAGATGTTCTTTCCTCATCTATCGGTTGCGTTGCGATAAAGGTAAACTCCTTTCCCAGAATATGATACATTTCATCGCAGAAGGGTTTTTGGTGAGGAGACATATAGCATGAAATAAAAGCAACTCTCATAATTACTCCTCTTTCGCATTCGCTAATATAATCAATCCAGCCGTTAGAATGTTCATTCCCATTGCTCCCGCAACAACAGCCGCTTCAAAGCTTCCCATAATAATAACTGAGATAAAACCACATAAAGCACAATAATTAGAATACTCCATTGATTGATTGGAAACTCTTTTGCACACACTGTTAAGCAGCGATAAAAACAACATAAAAGGAACTATACCATAGGAGCAGATAACATCCAAATGTGTATTATGGAGTTGTGACATTCCTGTTCCATTGCTAATTCCTGAATAATCACCCAAAATAAAGTTTGACTTTAATAGTTTAATTGCCGGATCCCACACAGCAAGTCTCGAATCAAGTCCCTTACCCGCTGAGACAAACGCCGAAAACAGCTCCAAAAACCATGAAGCATTTAAGAGATAATGATAAAGTACAACAAGCAAAATAGGTGCTATTATAACAGCTATAATGACTATCGCATTTCGAGCTATATACTTTCCAAACACTTTTCCAATTAAGCAAAGAGCACAAAAAAAGACAGATCCAATCAAACATGAACGTGCTTCCGTCTGAAAAATCAGCCAAACTACAGAAGCGAATAGTATTCCAGAAAAAATACGGATTAAAAAATATTTTTCTTCATCAATTACGAACAAGAACGTATAAATTGCCAAGTGAAGCAACCACATTCCTGTAAAATTTGGATTTGAAAACCCTAAGGTTGCGCCCCCTGCATATCTTGTCGTATTTCCAAGAAAAAAGTATGAGACAACAAGCAACAATGCACAAGCAACAGGAATACTTTTTACAATTGTGATTGCTTTACCGGAGACCAAATCTTCTTCTGAAAAATACAGCATTAAAACAAACGCAGAGAACATTATTACTTTCTTGAAATAATCAAATCCCAAATTTGCGTCGCTTGAAATCAATCCGTTCACAAGTACATTTATCACCGCCACTGCAATTAAAAGAAGCGGTTGTACTTCGAATTTTTTTATTGTCGCACGTTTTATTGCATACACCAACAGTGCTATAAAACTCAACTCAAAGCAAATGGAGATAGCAGTGCTTTGCCTTAAAATCGTAAATAGAACTATTAACGCTACCAGAACGATCTCTATCTTTGCACATTCTGAAAAATCAAATTTAATTCTTAGTTTCATTCCTTGCTCTCCGCACGCATTAGCCTCGTATATATCTCGATATACTTTTCCGTCATCGTACTCTTGGCATAAGTACGCTGGGCTTCTGTTTCCAGTTCGATTCGATCAAATGGGAAATTCAGAATATTCTCTACTGCACACACTAATTGATTCACATCCGCTTGCTGTACAAATCGGCTGTATTCCTTCAGAGCAATCTGCTCTGGAGCGCCAGCCTTAAATCCAACCACTGGCGTTCCACAGCACAAACTTTCAGCACATACCATTGAAAACGTTTCCCTCTTGCTGGTAAGCACCGTTGCATCTGCCATAGAGTAATATCTGGCCAGGAGTTCTTGTGAATCCAGCTTTCCCAAAAGAATCAGATTCGGCGGAACATCAAGCTCACCTGTTACCTGTCCCGCAACGATAAAGCAAACATCCGGCATTCTACGTGCAAGCTCAATCACGTAGCAGCCTCCTTTAATGTGGTTTGGATCATTATTAAAAGCTGGTGTTGCATGAAATACCACTTTTTTATTCTCACAGTGATGTTTTGCTCTTAAATCCGAACCGTCATAGTATTTGAAGACATTTGTATCCAAACCGTTGTATACGACACATTGCTGCTTGTTCGCCAAAATGGGAGCCTGCGCCGCTCTTTCCATCAGCCACGGAGAAACAGCGGCGATGATCAATCCCTCATCGAAGCCATCGAAAGCACTTTTCATCAATTTCCAAGATGCTGCAGTGCCATCAAATAAAAGTGACCGCGTCTCTGCTTTTCTTCTTGGACAACCTCCGCACCCCTTTTTCCAGCGTTCACATTCCAATGCATGACCACAGTTGGCTGTATACATAAACTCCGCATGCAGCGTCAAAACTGTTTTTACATGATTTTCTTTAAGCCATGTAATCAGACGATAAATATTCACAAAGTAACCATTGATGCACTGCAAATGGACAATATCCGGCTGCTCTTTTTTGATAATGGAGATGAGCTTATTGGTAGAAAAATAGCACCCACCATACATAATACCGGTGATTCTGGACAGTGCGTTATTGAGCTTGGAGTACCACTCCGGACAGGTTTTGTAGACACCCGGCTCTCTTACAAGCACTCCGCGTCCATAGCACACAACCGACTCTATTCCTTCTTCCAAGAGCCCATTGTGCAGGTCATATGTGATTTTTCCAGTGCTACCTTTTTTGTAGACACAGTTTACCTGTAGTACCTTCATGTTTAGTCCTTTTCCTCAGTTATAGATTCCACAACAAACGCATAAAACCTTTTTTTGTTTTTCTCCTGACTATGGTTCATTGTCGCAATCTGACGTGCATTTGTTATGCATAAGCTCCTTGCTTGCTCATCGAATAATGCACACTTCAACTTATCTACAAGCTGTTTTTCATCTGTTGCGATGATTGCACATTTGTTTTCGCTCAGATATTGAACGCTCGTCAATTCACTTGACGCATAAACAAAGAATGGCACGCCAGATGCTAACGAGTCCGCAATTTTGGTGGAGAATCCGTACTTTATATCTCTGACATAATAAGGTTTCATGCTTTCAACATGAATCAAAAGTCTGGCTCGTCTTGTTTTTTCCTGAAGATCACTATACGGTATCATTCCGGCATAATTGATTCCGCTACAGCTATTCAACTCCTGAGCAATTTCCTGATCATCGCATTTTCCATAGACATCGATTTTCAAAGTTGGATTGATTTTCTGTAATGCATTGCCGATGTCAATCAAAGCCTTATGCCGTCCAATACCCAGGTTTCCGCCGTATATAATAGCTCGCGTTGCTCCGGTTTCATTTGTTGGCGCATCCGGGCCAACATTCTCTGTTGCCGATGTCATCAATGTTATTGAACGCTTTCCGAACTCGTTATCGTAAAGTTCCTTGAGGTAGTCGCTGATATAAATGCTACCTGCTGCATATTGTAATGCGTTCCTCACAGATTTTTTCAGTTTCCTGCGAAACAACGGATACAACCATTTAAAAGAAGCATCCTCGCCAAAATAACAATAGTCTTTAAAGTAGTATTCTTCACTGTTGTAAATCACCAGTGGAATATTTCTATCTTTTGCCAGTTTAACTGCAATATCGTAGAATGCAGGTAAATCTCCTGCTTGAAATAGCACAACTTCTGGGTCAAACTCGTCTACCCACGAATCAAACGTTTCTTTTTTCCATCGCAACGACTTCCATGTAATATCTCTTAACAGCATTGAAGCCGGTGTTCTTGCAACGCCTTTTTTCATCGCAGTACGTGAACTAACTGCAGCTTCTTTTTCACATACCGTTTTACGTCCATCAAATTTTTTTCCGAGCACAAACGCCTTTACTGCTTGAGCGTCTGAGATCACATAGTAATTAGAACATACGTCCCAGTCCTTATCTCGATCATGTATACAAAACTGTGCAACATTTTCTTTTGGCCATGCACTGACAAAATTGCCTAATGTTCTTCCATTTGAATCACTTTTTGACAAACAATTATTGGAAACTATTAGAATTCTGGGATAAAACATTCTTAATCACTATCTCCATCTTCTTCAAATTCAGATTACATGCACATACTATCTGCGCCCTTAAAGGCTAAACTCAAAGCCTTTCTAAGCCCAAGCTCTTGAGTCTGTCTGCCATTCTTAGCAAGAAGTGCAATTAGCAGTAGCTTTGCCCACGGTCCAAAGCACTGCTTCATGAGAACCCCTTTATCAAAGAAATACTTCTCATCAAAGCCTTTAAACCATGTAGACTCTTCTTGCTGTACCGTTCCAATAATTTCCTTACTTGCCAGTCCGCTGATGCCTTTTTTCAGACACTGAATGATGAACAAGTTATCTTCGCCCGACTGATATTTGGCTCCGCCTCCGAAGAGAAGCGAATAGAAAACATTAGCTTTCCGGATTGCATCTTGCCGGATTGCAATCCGGAAAGCGCCAAACTTCAGGCTGTTATACCAGTGCAGCCTGTACTCGTTTTCCACGATTGCTTCAGGTCTGTCCGGATTCTGGGACTTTAGATTAAAAACAATTAAATCTGCCTTTGGATTTTCCTCAAAGCTCTTTACGATTTTATCAACGTAGCCATCCGTATAAACCACGTCGTCATCAGCGAACAATAAAATATCGCCCGTTGCTCGCATAAGTGCGCTATTCCGACTCAGGCCTACACCTCGTTCATTCATTGACATCCACAGGATATTGTGTCCACTGAATGTAAATCTCTCAATGCAATCGCGGTCGCACTGGTTTATCACGATGGCATCCGACTGAATATTCATTTTTTCAAGCAGACTATGGTCAGTCTGGTGCATTGTTGAAACCAGTACCTGTAATTTCATTTCTTTACTCTCCTGTCACTCACAAATAATACTTGACTACACCCTTCACAGCATATCTCACAAACGCCCACGCACTTGTTACTGCATTGAGTTTCAATGCCTTACGATACGTGTTCCACCGTTCCTTTGCCGCATTGCTCTTTTTGTTTGATCTCGATCCAGTAACCTGACGATAGTGCATCAGCACTTTTGGATCACCGTATGCAGTTGGGCAAATCCGGAGCAATTCCATCCACAGGACATAATCCTCATGATAAAAATCTGAGTTGAAAGGATGCGCTTGCATCAGTTCTGTCTTGATAAAACTAGTGGAACAGCTAATAACGCTTGATGCCAGCATTTTATTAAAGTTCGTCTGCTGCGGAACGATAAAAGGCTTCTTAATGGGGTTATTTTGCTCATCGATAAAGTCATAAGAGCAATAGACAATATCTGCGCCCTTCTCGGCAGTAGCAAGCTGACGCTCCAGCTTGTCCGCAGTCCAAAGGTCGTCATTGTCCAGAAGGGCAATGTACTCTCCTCTTGCCTCTTTAATTCCGACATTTCTTGCATTTGCCACGCCAGCATTGTGTTCCAACGCAATTACCTTAATTCTTTTATCGCTCTGCGCCTTTTGCTGGATGAGACTTAACGAATCATCTTTCGAGCAATCATCTACTACCAGCAGCTCAAAATTAGGGTAAGTTTGATGAAGTACACTGTCGATTGCCTGCTCAACAAAACGATGACCATTATAGTTCGGCATCACAACAGTAATAAGTGGCTGCTTCGTAGTTCCCATCTTTCCTTCCTCTCCGCATATCAAAGATTACAGCCCAGACTTAATCTCAAAGAGTCTGAGTCGTCTATTCCTTATAAAGCTCTACTAATCGTCCTCAGCTGTGTAAATCGCACTGCCGCTATGTCTCTTGTACCGAAAAAATAAACGTTGCTATGGCAAATTCACGCTACGGTAGCCGCTATCTTTAGTCCTGATGGCACCAACGCTCGTTACGGTAGCCCCTGGCTTAACGCCACCGTAAGAGGCGTACTTATTCCCGATTCCACTTTGGAATTCCTTCCAATTTTTAGCAGCTTAAAATGTACAAAATCATCGATATTTAGTTATTTTCTCCACTCATTGCGGTGGTTTGGCCCTCAGAAACTCCCTCGGTACTTTCAGGCATAAACAGGATCTTCACCGTAGCCAGCATGATCTTCAGGTCCTCGACCAGGCTGGGGTGGGCAATATACATCAGGTCCATTTGCAGCTTATCATACGGTGTGGTGTTATATTTTCCGTACACCTGTGCATAACCGGTGAGGCCAGCCTTTGCCTGCAGACGCAGAGCAAACTCCGGCATCTCTTCACAGTACTGTGCTGCGATCTCCGGACGCTCCGGGCGAGGACCTACAATGGACAGATCACCCTTCAGGATGTTCACCAGCTGCGGCAGCTCATCCAGACGGCAAGCACGGATAATATGGCCAACCTTCGTGATGCGGTCATCCTTGTCACCGGTGGAAAGGCGAGCCACACCGTCCTTTTCTGCATCCACACGCATGGAGCGGAACTTCAGGATCTCGAAGGGCTTACCATCCTTGGTCAGACGCACCTGCTTATAGAATGCAGGGCCGCCATCCGACTTCACCGCAATCGCCGTGATCAGGAAAATCGGGCTAAGAATGATCAGGGCCACCAGGGACAGCACAATGTCCATTGCACGCTTGACAAAGAGGAACTCCGGCTTTGCCATGTATCGACCGACTCGCAGCACCGGAAGGTGAAGCATGTGCATCGGCCAGGCACCGCTCATCAGAACATCGCCCACACGAGGGATGATGAAGGTATTGATGTCGTTCATCACGCAATACTTCAGAATGATGTTACGTTCATGGCTGTGGACGCCGCTGAGGAATACGGTCTTCATACCGTCCAAAACACTCAGATCTTCCAGGCACTCCTCTACGCTCAGAACTTTTTTCACCTCGTACTTGCTGTCCAGACCGTAGTCCTGGATCAGCTTTTCCATACCACGGCGCACATCATAGACCACGGTGGTAGGCTGCGGAGGGAATGCTTTGTAATACCAGCGATGTGCAACCGCAGACCAGATGCCAGCCATCACAAACTGTCCTGCAATGGCAGCGATTCCCGGCAGAAGATTGCACAGCTTCGTGGCCATCAGACAGATCACAATGTAAAAGATCCCGTCCGTCGCCATCGCCGCCAAGACCTGACCGTACATCAGCTCGGAAACTCGCTGCATGGACATCCAGAATGCATCATAGGTCTTGCCCAGCAGAATAAACAGCACCGCATACAGGCCCAAAATAACTGCATGGCCTTGCCAAGTTCCATCCATCGGTGTTTTTGCCGCATAGTACCAGACCCAGCAAGCCGCAAACGGAAGTGTGATCATCACCACATCCAATACCTTTACGAGTCTCAACATCACATCGTGCCGAATTTTTGTCATAATTCCCTAACTACTCCTTTGTTCTCGATTCAACGCTTCCGGCTCTTTTTACAGCCATTTTGAGGACCATGAAGCCGCTTGCCCCGACATTTTCGTCGTTATCCACTTCCAGGCAAATAAAAACCCTGGGCGACAGATTCGTCCAGGGTCATTTCAAATGCGATTCGGCCACACTGTTTTAGCAGGTTTCATCTTCCTGTGTCATCAGAGGTCCCATGGGGCAGCTTTCTTGCGCTGCTCAGGCTGCAAGCCAGCCCTCCCGAGCCAAAATCAGGAAGTTATTGTACCATCGCTTTCAATCAGGCGGTTTCTTGCTGGTTATGTACAATCGCAGAGACCGTCGGGTTATCCCCAGCCGCAACTCCAGGGGCACCTTTCATCCCCGTGGGAAAAGATGCCATGACTCCTTGGATCTTTTTCTCATCACAACCACTATTCTACCATAAATCCCATTATGTTACAAGATTTTGCGGTAGGTTTGTGGTTCAGACGCCTCCAAAAAAGGGTCCGTAAAATCAGTTTTTTTCATATTGTATCCAAGATTCTCCAATATCGTCTTTCCACCTGCAAAAAAGCCGGCTCTACGCCTTAATTTTCTGGTTCTACCCTCTCCTCTGTAAAGGGCACCTGTCTATTTTTGACTTGTGCTGGGGAGATTTTACAACTCCCCCTTCCTACTGTATTGGACACTTATTTCAGATTTTTAACCACCCCCGGGGTCCGTAGATGGAAAAACGCCTTTTCTCCACCCCATATAGGAGTTATTGCTCTCTCCTCCGCCGGGAGCCGGGTAACAATCACAGGGGGCACCCTATTCCATGGACAGGGAAACAGGCAATCAAGGCACCACCACCCAGAGCCCCACAAGAATTCACATAAGTCATCTTATAAATCCTAATAATTGGACATATTCTCTGCTATCGTGTTGTCAGGCCCAAGGTTTCATGGCAGCCCAGCGATCCTGTTTCATAAAGCAAGGAAGGCCGGCAGTGGCGTTCCACACGATCGTAAGGCGAAGGACCAGATGTATTCCAACGTCAGACCAGACCCTCTGCCCCATAGGAATTTCCAGGGGAAAAGCTGCATCAAAAGCAGATAGTGCACCACCAATGTCCCACTCTGGCAGGGCTCTCTTGGGTATGTACTGTTTGGTACAGGGTCAGGGTTGTCGTGTATTGCGACTTCCTTTATATATAACTAAAAGGCAGCTTGGCGCATTTTTTGCTATTTACATATATATTTTATACTAAATTTTGCGCCACCAGCTATAGTCACTGTTTAATCAAAGTCCAGAAAGTTTTATTACGATTCTCATTTCTTTTATTCTCTCTATCACTTACAATCTTAACACCATAACATGGAAGAAATTTATTCAAACCCATCTGACCCGGCTCTCTCCCTTGATATCTTTCAATATAGCCAAAACTCATAATTTTTTCTGTCATTTCCTCTGGATCCATCGGTTGATTGAGGTGCGCATAGAGCCAATCTTCCAAATTCTTGAACCGATACGTTTTGATGGGTTGGTGTAGGTTAAACATCGCATACTTCATAAATGACTCAGGATAATTCGTTGAGCTCATAATGTCATCAAGCATTTCGATATCGTGCGCTACCTGTTGAAGCCCCAGCGGATTGATATGGTATCCTGTGACTACATTGTGTTCCAAAATTTTGCTATTATCGATTTTCTTTTGAATCACTTCCGGATTGTCACTATGCAGGTATTTATCAAATTCTTCTTCCCCCGCCATGTACGCCTGCGCTGGCAAATACTTGTTCAATAGCATGCTGCGAAACTTTTTCAACCCACTGTTTGTGCCCCAATACCAGTCAAGACTATAATCTCTGAAATAAACAGTACAGGTGTCATCTGCATCCAAGGAACGCTTGCGTCCGAGCGACTGAGCTATTTCCAGAGGATTCCATTGGTCGATAAAAATATGCTTCACCCCCCGATCTTTCAACCCGATTCCCACACCCATAGCCTTTGTCGTGAACAGAATATCCTTTAGCTGCTGACCATCCTTTATGCAGACCGACAAATCGCTGTACTTTTTCCGATATCTTTCGTTGAAAGGGGAACAATAATAGGCGGCTGTGTCGCCAAATATTTTTTCCATTTCAGCCAGATCATCACCAAGCTCCACGAACACGATCGCTTTTTCGCCCACTGGAAGGCGTTTCAGAATTGTCACCAGATTGTGTCGGGCATAGAAATAGGCGGCTTTGACGTACTCATAGTGCTGCGGCAGCCTATAGATCCGTTCAAGCTGCGTTGGACCGCCTTTTTCTTCCAGAAGTTTCCAAGTATCCCGCCCGGTCGCACTCATATAAATCACGGTATGATTTTTCTCTGCCTGTAGGAGGGTATCAAATGAATAGTGTGTATTGATGTTGAAGGCTGAGAACTCGGACCAGTAGTGGCATTCATCCGCAATGATAATTCGATGTCTGTCCAATAGCTTCTGAAGGCTTCTATGATCGGATGCGTCTCCTTTACAGAGCTGCTCAAGTTTCTGGTAGGTTATAACGGTTAAGACCTCTTCATACAGATCCCATTCCTCTTCCGAAGCATCGCCGAACACTGTCAAGTATTCTTCCCTGCGTCGGTTTTCCAGATCTTCATGCAAAAGCGTCAATGGGCAAAGCATAAGGATCCGGTTGTCACAATTTCCCTCCAAAAATTGATCAACCGCCCATCCAGCCATCTTCCGGATAACGAATTCGCTCTTGCCTCGTCCGGTCCCCATATCCAAAAGGACTCTTCCATTTCCCCAATGCTGGAACGCATCACCGATCAGCTCCGAGGCATACGCCCACCGTTCCTCCGCCGCCGGGACGTCCTCTCCTATCTGTCCCAATGGCACAATTGCTTCCGGGGGCACCACCTCCACCTCTGGCACACCCTGTACGGTTTCATTTCCCGCCTTTTCCTGTGCTGTCAAGGCTCCTACCACATCCGGCATGTTCCCCTCTACAGTGTCTGGGAGATCGTCCGGTGGGCCATCCGGCACAGTATCTGCTTCCCTCCCTGGCACATTTACCTCTGTGGCGTCCGGGACATCGTCCGGCATCGTGTCTGCAGCTTTTTCTGGTGCACCGTTGCTCGGCACAGCCTCCAACATACCGCCCATTGAGGTGTCCAACACATCAGCTCGCACAACGTCCTGTGGAGCGTCCGTCAAGTCCTCCCATACCGTGTCCTGTGGGGTGTCTGGCATCCTCTCCGGTCTCATAGTACAGGGGATATCCCCGGCGGCTTGCTCCGTGGCGTGGCTGGCCGCCCTCTGTGCCTCCTGCTCCGCCCGCTTCTCCTCTGGGGTCATCCTATTCCAGCACAGAAATCTGTCTACCTCCTCTAAGGACTCCTGCACGGTCATCGTCTTTGGGTCCTTGGAGGGGTGAAATTCCGGCTCGTCCCCCTGGGGCACCATCAGATGATCAAAGACACCGCCAGGCGTCACTGGTTTCTCTATAGCCGTCTTCATTGCGTCTGGTCCTCCTATAATAATAAGGCGCACAGCCCAGCCATCCTGCCAGACCGTGCGCCGGTTTGTATGCGCCTGCCCAGAAAAAAGCTCTGTTCAAACGCCTTGTTCTATGGTATTATGGAAACGAGAGTGAGCATCACAAATCATTCCCGTTCCTATAGCCGCTTTACCTGTTGCGACCAGGTAAGGCGGTTTTTTGTTTGCCTTGGATCATGTTTCTGGCACCCCATTGTCCTTGTGCCCTTCAAGCCCAACGCGCATCTCCGGGGTCAGCGTTCTGGTAAACTCCAAGTATGCCTGGATTCCCAGCTCTACTGCGTATTGCTCTGCTTGGGCCATCAGTTCTGCCGACAACCGTGCGATCCTGTTCTTGTCTGCCTCATCAACCGGCAGGTTCTCCAGCGCCCTCTCCAGCGCATCTGCGGCCTTCACCAGCGGCTCACACAGCTCCCGTGTCTGCCGTGGGATGATCAAATATCCTTCTTCGCCCAACGACACACTCAAAATATCCACGCTACAGGTCTTGTTGTCCATCATAAATGTCCTCCTTATCCTTTACATTCCACGCCATCGTGCCGCCCGGGGGTTCACAAACTCCGGCTTGAAGGTCACAGTGGGGAAATTGGCATCCATATAATTTCCAAACTCTTCCGTTGCCGCCTCTTCATTGTAATCGGCCAGTGCATCCACCGTTTCCAGTGCCTGCAGCAGACGAATGCGCCCCCTATCCCGGTCATGCCCCATCTGCACAAGCTCGCTGTCGGTCAGTTCATTGCAAAGCCGATACGCAGCAGCGATATAGCTCCTCAGCACAGGCTTTGATTGGAGCGTCACCTCATAGTAGACCGTCTCATCGAGTTCCTCCTGATCAAAATCCCCGATGCCGCAGCAGATTTCCAATTCGGGGTTGCCCTCTACGTCCAAGGTAGGCGTAATGGTCATACCCGTACCATCGCAGAACCGCATCGTGATGCCTTTGCCGATTGTGGAGTCCCTTTTATCCGGACAGATGCATCCATCCGCCGGGGTCGTTTTTCCGGACAGCACCGCATTCAGAATAAGTGCTGCTTCCTGCTCTTCTTCAGGTGCTTCGGCATGGACCTCGGCACCCTCTAAGTAGATATCCACCATAGTTTTATTTCTCCTGCCTGATCCATGATCCATCAAAAAATCCACTCGTCGTCCAGATCGTCCGCCAAGCAGTCCTCTTCCATAGCGGCGCATCCTTCCAACCCATAATCCTCATCGGTTTCAGCGCAGTCGTCGGCCTCCAGCTCCCCTTCCAGTGCGCTTCTCATTACACCGCAGCCCAGCTCGAACCCCTTCATAAAACAAAATTCCATTCCCCTGTGTGCCGCCTGTACAGACAGTTGGCATATATCCGACAAGACACTCTGCGGTATGTGTGCTACCTGTGCATAGTTTACCAGATAGCTCTCAAATGCGTTTGCGGCTTCCCTGAGTTCCGCCGACTCTCTGAGGTTCACCAGATCACTCAGGCCCACATAGATGTTCTCCTCATCGTCAAACAGGTTCTCTTTTACGTTATTTTTAATCATCTTATAGCTCCTTTTTCATTAAATATCGTTTTCGAATGCAGGCTTATTTCCAGTGCGATGCTCACCTTAGTCATAATTCGAGACCCACTGGTACACCTCCCCGACAGTCTCCTCTGTCACACATCCGATCAGCAGCTCCGGCTCTCCCTCCTTATTCAAGAAAGGCTCGATCCGCAGCGTTGTGCCGTCGTCCAGATTGATCAGCACCCCCTTGCACATGGGCGCATGGTAAAAACAGGGCCAGATGCACATCTCCGTGTCGGTCGTTTTTCCAGCCAGCATGATGTTGAGCACCGTCTCTGCGGACTGCTCCTCTTCACGGCTCTCGGGCAGAAAATTTCCATCATTAAAGTAAAGTTCCAGCATATAGTCCCTCCTATTTATGCACAATTGTTTCCGTTCTTCAGAGCCAGGTCCAGAGCCTTGTCTGCAGGGCTGATAGACTCCAGCAGCCCCTGGACCTCACTCTTCAGCCGCCGGAATTCGCCGCACAGTTGCTCCCACTCCGTCAGCTTCTTGCTTGCGACCCCCTCTCGGAGCCCACGCCGCACAGCTTCCGCCAACGCCTCCTCCAGCCTGGTGTGGTAGGTACAGATATCGTACTCCACCTTGCCGTCACCTTTCACATGAGCTTTTTTCAGCATATAGCACACACTGCTTGCGTCCAGATAGTAGTTGTCAAAAATCTTTAGCATAGAATGCCTCCCTTATTTTTTACCATTGTTTTTTCAGGCGATACACGGCCCAGGCCCTATGAGCTATCCATCCTGTAATCCCTCCTTTATTGTATTTTGAGACGGTCTAGCCGCCTACCCCCAGTGACCCGGGAAGCCGTCCAGCCGATCACCTATCGGGTCTATGGGATTTCAAGCTGTTTCCAACACCACATACTTTCTCCTCCTTTCAACGGCCTTTTCCTTGCAAAGTACCACAGCCTTGCAAGGTTGCAGTGTGCGTTTATGTTCTTTGCATCGCTGTTTTTATCCAACTTTGCAATCTTGCAACCGTTATGCCACCGCAGCACCCTGTTCAAGGCCCGTAACCCAGCAGCAGCCACCCTCTAGCGTCTTTTGCCGAATGTTTTTGACGATCCCCACACGGCTCAAATCACTGCGAGCATGGTTATAGGTGCTGTCACTGCATCCAGTTTCTTCCTGAACCAGCCTTTGCAGTTCCCTGCTGACCATGCACTTGTCCGGGGCGGCATTCAGCATGGCCAGGATCCTGCTCTGAACACCTGCATACTTCGGAGCCGCCCGATCCGGCTTTTCCCGGCAAAAATCCTCATCCTTCCAATCCGAGGTCGAGTCAAATTTTGCCCTTGCCGTCTCAACCCCCTTGACCGTCACCGTCTCCGTGGTAAAAAGGATCGTGTCTGCCGGGGCATCATAGCTGCTCTTCTCGTGAGAGACATAGATCTTGTTGCCGTTCTTTGCATGACCCATGATCAGCACATTGCGGGCAGTATCCCAAAGCTCGCCTGAGCCATTGAGGCGTTTGCGCCCACACGCACCTGGATTTTTGTTGGTATGGGTCACCAGCAGGATCGCAAACCCGTGCTGCTGCGCCTGCATCCGCAACAGCTGAAGCAAATTCCGGATCTGCTGACGATTGTTTAGGTTTACAGAATCTGGTAAAAACGCCTGAAACGGGTCGATGACCAGCAACAGTGGGTCCCCTGCGGCGATCCAATTCATCAGGTCCGGGTCTCCAAGCTGCGGCATCTTATGCATCTCCTCGTAGTATGTATCGGGAGCGATCACAGCAACCTTGTTCAGATCCGCCCCTGCGGCATCCATCCGTGGGCACAGCACCGTGTCGATAGGGTCCTCGCCTGCCAAGATCACAATGTTGCCCGTCCCTTCAGGTACCTGGGGGAAAAACTCTGTGGGCTCGCCCGTCGTCAGCGACTTTGCAATCTGCGCCACGAACTGCCCCTTGCCCACGCCTCCATCACCGCAAAGCAGCGTGATTTCGCCACGGTGCAGGAACCCAGAGGCCAGCTTCTCGCATTTTTTAGGCGTCACGTTGCTCAGCCGCCGGAGCACTCCTCCGTCCTGGGCCAGCACATCCAACACAAGCCCCTCTCTCATGGTAGGGGCCGTGGGCTCTGCAACGGGTGCGATATTCTGTACCACCTCCTCGTCAGCCACCTGTGCCTTCATGGGCAACTGCAGCAGATTCGTATTGAAAATGTCATTTTTTTCCATGTTCACATTCCTCCTTGTCCAAATAAATTTTTGACGATGTTCAGTTTTCAAGGTGCTCCACCCCGCTTTCACAGGGCAGCCGCCTGCTCCGCCGTTCAGGGTCAGCTTGCGAGTCGCCTCGGTCACCGCCCCCACACACAGGGCACGCTTGTCAGGATGTCGAGCTCGTCCGGGGCTTGCCGGCTGTGCTCTCCTCCGTGGGTGCATAAGCATATCACGCCTCGAAGGATTTGTCCAGTGGTTTTTTCAAAAAACTTCGCCAGACCGGCTGTAAGGCATCTCATGCTCGTTTTCTAGATTCTCACCGTAAATCACTTCTCATGCAGTAAAAATCCGTTGTGGAGCCTCCTAGCCGTGTTTACGTCCACACGAACACCATATCATAGGTTGTTAAAACTGTCAAGAGCTGCTCGCTCCCTTCTGCCACCCACACAATCAGCCTACCAAAATACTGGTTATGTAATTTTATTGGTTTATTCTGCCCCCGTAATCCGTGGCATATCATATCAAAACACTAGGCATTCAGTTTTATCGTCACGTTTCATTTCAGCAGCCCATTCTTATGCATATTAACACACTTGTTATATAGTATTATTGAGATCAACTCCGCCATAGTGCCTACCCCAGTTTCCGTATACTACTGTTGTCAAAGTTCTCGATTTCCACTCCTGCACTTTCCTCTGTCATTTGAATCTATCCTGTTAAATCCAAAATGTTGCTTTTCGTATTAGGATTTCTGAATTCTAAATCAGCAAAAAATCACGAAGTTTTGCGCTCATTCTTTGTCAAAGTCATTCACCTTACCTTATTATAAATAGATGAGTACATTATTATATAATATAGATACGTTCCACAGCCTTTCTTTGGTACAAATATTTTCTTCGCATCATCGTCTATTTTATTCATTATCTCTCAAGTCAAAATGTTTCTATTCATAAACAGATATTGACTCCGTTCAGCACTTCTTTATATTTTCGTTTTTTCATCGTGTATACGTCATTTGACGTCAATTGAATTTTCTGCTTTCTGTTGTTTTCTCTTACATAATCGAATTAACAATGTTTAAACAAAAAAGCAGCCCCGCCACCCGGCGGAACTGCTCCTATGCACACGATCTTCTGTTCTTTTACAGGTTCATCAAGGGGCTGGTCTGGGTACCCCGGTCCACAATGTCCTTATCCTTGATGCCCAACAGATACCGCTGGGTGATCATGATATTGACGTGCCCCATCAGGCGAGAGACACTGTACAGGTCCAGGCCATTCTTCAGCTGCATCTGAGCGAAGGTATGGCGGCAGGTGTGGGGGCTGACCCGTACCGAGGAGGAGACTCCCACTTCCTCTGCAGCGTGCTTCAACATCCGAGCAACTGCCTCATCCGTGAGGGGCTTGCCTGTTTTGCTGAGGAAAAGGTTTCTGTGGCAGGTGGGGCATTCTTTCCGGTAGCCATCCCGGAGCGCACAGTATTTGATGAGCTGCTTGGACAGTGCCGGAGATTTCGGTACCACACGCTCCTTGCCGCCCTTGCCATGCTTCACCAGAATGTAATCCGGTTTGATGTCCTCGGGCTCCATCAGGATCATCTCGTTACAGCGCATTCCTGTGTCAAACAGCAGCATGATGATGGTCTTGTTCCGCACCTCCAGAAAGTCCTTGCCGTCGTAGAACTGGATCATCCGCTTCATTTCTGCTGCGGTAAAGGTATCAATGATGGTCCGGGGCTGCCGCAGTGGCTTTACCTTTTTGACTGGGTTATCTCGCTCCTCCAAATAGCCCTCCTCCACCAGATAATTGAACCAGGTACGCCAGACCTTCAGCAGATCGTTGATGTACCGGGGCGTGTTGCCTGCATCCTGCTTTTCCTTCATCAAGTCCCGAAGGTGCCGTGGGCGCACATCCTCCAGTTCCGTGATCTGCTTCCGTTCCAGAAATTCCAGCAAGAACCGGGTAGATGCCCGATAATTCCGCAGAGACCCTTTTGCCAGGTGGCGACATTCACAGTCATACAAAAATTCGTCCCGAAGCTCTTTCAAACACATAAAAAAACACCCTTCCTTTTGCGGCGGACCACAAAAAGAAGGGCGAAAAATTCCTAGATATGGTTGTCGTACCTAGTCAGGCTTGTTCGTAGTTGAGCAAGACAAACTCTGGCGGACAAATCAGGCGATTTTTAACGACGGAACGTCATTAGCAGTTCTCAGCGAAGTACTTAATGGTACGAACCATCTGAGAAGTGTAAGAGTTCTCGTTGTCGTACCAAGACACGACCTGGACCTGGTAGGTGTCGTCGTCGATCTTAGCGACCATGGTCTGGGTAGCGTCGAACAGAGAGC
>ERZ780198.755-NODE-755-length-33820-cov-9.830505_pt1 | contig 33820 bp, 35 predicted proteins | sample MGYA00510979_ERZ780198 | MGnify/ENA primary metagenome ERZ780198 (study PRJEB29588, sample SAMEA2158039) | human gut metagenome | biome: human gut; feature: human-associated habitat; material: faeces | place: Denmark | collected 2008/2010 ...
GTGCATTTTAATTGCAATAACCCAATCTTCTCCAAATTTCTTATTCAAAGCACTTTTTAGCATTTGGGTATTGATGTTAAAACATTCTAAATTAAAATTATCTCTAAAAGATGGGATGTAGAGCATAATTTTTTTATTTTCTGAAATATTGTAGAACTTTCTGATTTTAGATTTTATACTATCAATTTCTTCTGTATTTTTAAAGAAAATATCATTTCTAGCGTGTCCCCAAGGTTTGATATTCCCTTGTCCGAAGAAGTTTGTTTTAAAAACATTTGTTTCAAAGTCACTATTTGAGATGATGTAATCAATCATTTCAGCATCTTGTTTGCCAAAAGGAATCCATTCATTTTCTACATTTGAAAGAGGAGAGTCTAGTCCGACTCTTTTAATTCCAAGGCTTCCGTGCCAAGTTTGGATGTAATATTGGGAATTCCTTTTTTCTAGCCCTCGTCTGAGGTAATAAATTTTACGTTGATTATCAATCCACAATTTCGCACTAGAAAGTTCTTTTAATGCTTCTACCCCTCCTCGGGAGACCAATCTAACTTCTGGAGGAAAATTTCCCATTTCTTTTTCTTTGGTAACACTTTTTACTATCCAAACTAATTCGTATGGCAGTTTTCTTTTGATTATTTCCTCTGTAATATATTTAGGATTACAGCCGTAGCTATTACCTTTAAAGTTTTCAAATACAATTTTATTTTTATTAATACTAAGGGCTTTACAAATTTTTTTATACTTTTGAGTTTGGTCTATTTTTATGGAAAAACCTAGTATCGTGATAACTTTGAATATCCCTTTATTTGTTATTGAAAATATTTTTTCTAATAGGCTTAATTTTGCCATTTATACTTTTTCTCCTAGCTTTTTGATGGTTTCAAGCTGTTCACTTGTTAAATTTTTGTACGAGTAGTGCAAAATTTTTATTTTCTTTGGGTATTTCATATAATCGCCATAGATGTTTTTGAGAAACTCTTTTGGTTTGTTTACTGTTGTGTATTTAGAATCTTCAAACTGGATTTTTCGCAATGGTAGGACAATATCTCTATCTAAAAACCAATTTTTTAATTTGTGAGCAAAATCTACCCCATATACAAAATCCCCATTTTCATTCGCTGAAGATAGTAATATTTTTTCTTTCATTGTTTTTGTCAAAATAGTTTTAGTTTCTTTATTGGAAATGTTTGGGTCAATTTCTTTTTTGAGGTGTTTTAGAATTTTGCAAATTTTATTGGTTGCTATTAACTGTTCTTTTAGAGATAAGTGTTTCCCATATGAATCAAGAGGGAAAATATCCACTCCGAGAAATGGACATTTTTTATGTTTTATTTTTATAAAATATTGTGAATTGGTGTCTTTATCTCTGTGATATTCAGCATAAATATCTGAATTCCTTGTTGTGTTTTTAAATGCGGAAACAATTTTTTCATAATCCTCTCGGAACATCAAAATGTCAATGTCATCATCCCAAGGGATAAATCCTTTATGTCTTATAGCTCCTAGTAGTGTCCCCGCATCAAGAATATATTTAAAGTTGTTCTTTTCGCAAACATAAGCTAATTCTTTCAAAAGGGCTAGATTTGCCAGTTGAATATCTCTTAATAATCCTTGTGCTGGAGGAACTTTTGTAATATCTATTTTATCTTTTTTGTATTGATAAAATACGTTTTCTTGTCGTTCTTTTGCTATTTCTCTTTTGGCAATTTTTATTTTAAACCCTAATATAGTTATCAAATTTCTTGTTTCTGAATAATTACTAATTGTTGCGATGGTAAAAATATTGAATAGTTGAATTTTTGATTGATATTTGCCTTTGTAGAGGTTTAGAATAAATCCAAAATTTTCCTTTGTGTAATAATTTAATCTTTCGGGAATTTCGATGTTTTTAGAATTGCAGAATTCTTGAAGTTCGGAATATGCTTTGATTAAATCGTGTTCTTTTTCCCCTGTTTTATCCTTATATTTAGTCAATGAATTTTCGTGTTCAATATAGTGATATTTTGTACCATAGACAGAAATAATTTTATTGGAATAATATAGAGCTTTAATTGCAAACATAACATCTTCGTATATTTGCCCTTCGCTAAATTTGATGTTATTTTCTTTGATAAATCCCGAGTGATAGATTTTGTTCCACGCATAAAAGAAGAAATGTTTTTTATCTTCGCAAAGTTTAATTTTATCTTGGATGGTGATAGCTGTTTCTTCTTTTGTATATTTGGCATTGTAGATATTAAAGAAATTTTTATGCTTGAGAATACTTGCAATTGCTATATCTGAATTACTTTTAGTTGCCGAATTGTATAATTTTTCAAAAAAGTCTATGTCTATATAATCGTCACTATCTACAAAACCGATATATTCTCCAGTAGATTGTTCAATCCCAGTATTTCTGGTTTTTGCAACTCCTTGATGTTGATTATCGATAATTCTAATTCTAGAGTCTTTTGAGGCAAATTCTTTTAAGATAGCTAGAGAATTGTCCATAGAGCCATCATTTACGCAGATAATTTCAATATCCTTCAAAGTTTGATTGGTCAAACTTTCCAAACATTTTGGCAGATATTTTTCCACGTTATAGACTGGAACTATTATTGATAGTTTTGCCAATTAAAATTCTCCTCTAAAACTCTTTTAAAGTGGTAATTTGTATAAATCGTATCCCTATCCTTAAGTTAACATACAACATTTTATATAAAAAGTTGTATAAAATCTAAAAATAGATTACTCCAAACAAAGTAAAAAGAAAATAATTTTAAGAGGTAGAGTTAATATTTGTAAAATTACGCAAAATTTTTTATTCGGGGTATTATAGAATATATAAGAAAGGATTACCCCAAAATGTATTTAATTCCCGTTCCAGCATACGTTATAAGATCTGCTATTCACAATAGAAAAGTTTTGAAAGTTGCAAATAAAGCTTGCCACAAAGTTATGGGTGAAGGAATAAAAGACACTTTACGCACAGCGGATTCCATCGGTATAATTAATTTGAAATTTATGAAGAATTGTATCAAGTGGTATAAAAAACTTTATTTTTAGGCAATTTTAATTTGTAAAAATCCTTTATATATATACGGGGAATATATATACATAGGGGATATTTATGAAAACAAGATTTTTACAAAAATGTGTAAAATCAGCATACGAGTATGCGACAAAAGGGGATTATAGCTCAGCTTATAATGTGGCAAAAAAATGCCACCCAAAAGAACAACAATTTCTAGCTTCTTTTAGAAATCGAGCATTTTCTCAACTTGGTTCTAATGATGGAGCCAGTGTAGTTATTGATTTTGCGGCTTATAGAGGGTTGCAAAAAGGTCTTAAAAAAGTTGGAGGAATTAATGGAATTGTTGAGAGTGCCAATGAGTCTTCAAATCAATTTTTTGCACATTTATCTGATGATGTGTCAAAACGTGTAATTTCAGAATTGCCTCAAACAACATTGGGTTGGATTAAAAAGGATGTAAAAAAATCTTGGGTAGATTTAAAATATGATGTAAATGAAACTTTGAGGGGTTTAAAAAGTACAATTAGAACCGCAAAAAGTTGGATTCAAAAGAAATTGCCAATAAAGTCTTCTTCGAATGGAAAGACCGCATTAAAATCCAAGTCAAAAGCTATAAATATTAGGAAATCCGTTCCCGAGGAATTAAAACCTCTTTTTGCGAATTTGGAGGGGAAAACAGGCCAAGAGTTTGTGGATGCAGGCTATGAAAATCTTGTTAAATATATGAAGCTGGAAGGTGCTGCTCCCAAAAGTATTGCTCTAACAATGAGTGATGGATTGTGGTCTGTAACTGGCGGTTTTTCTCCAATAAAAAATACAATAGAATTTTCAAAAGGCTTTTTAGACAAGCTGTCTCCAAAGGATCAAATGAAACTCTTATCGCATGAGTTAACTCATTTTAAGCAATATAGTTCAATGTTAAGGACTGAAGGTATTGGCGTTGAATCGTATGCAAGGGTAATTGCAGAAAATGATGTTAAACAATCTTTAAATTCTTCTTCTCTTTCTTTTATGTTTAAATCTCAATATAATGCGGCTTTAAAAAATGGAAAAGGTGAAGAATTTATTCAAAAAGCAATAGATGCTCAAACTAAAAGTTATATTCCAGAAATAGAGAAAAATTTTGCGGATGTTCTTAAAATGCCAAAAATATCAGCAAATTCTCCAGAGGGAAAAAAAGCTTACGAATATTTAGAAGCCCAAAAAAATTATGAAGGTCTTGATGTTCTCGGGTTAGGGAGCGACGCTTATAGAAATAATCCTCTAGAGGTTGAAGCTTATGGTTTTGGCGATAAAATGGGCGAAATTTTTGGAAAATATTTTTCATAAGGGAAAATTAAAATTTTATAAAAGGGTAATTGTTGCAAATTGTAACAGTTACCCTTCTTTTTATGCAAGTATTTTTATTTACAGATGTTAGACTGGTAAAAGTGTAAAAATGTAGGAGAAAATATATGTTATCAGTTCAAAGTTGTAGTGTAAATTCGCAAAATGTAGCTTTCAAAGCAAAGGAAAAGAAGTCGAATGTTAATTCTACATCAACTTCTCATGCGGGGTTAAAAACCGCTGCTGTTTGGAGTTCAATTGTTACACCTTTGGGGCTTGCAAATATTTATCTAAATCGTCTTTCAAATAATTCGTTTCCAGGTGTAACTTATGGAAAGATGAATCCTAAAGGAAAAGATTTAGGAAAAATTTTTAAAATGCCAATGAATGCTAATTCGAAGTTAGCTTTGTGCGCTTTAACTTTAAATTATGCAATTACAATGGGTTGCGGAGCTTTAGTTGATAAATTAAACAATGATAAGCGTGCAAAATTTGCCGAAGAATTAGCCGAAAAAGGTAAAGATGCAACGTATGAAGAAAATGATTATGCAGACAAAACAAGAGCTGGAAATGTATATTGTAAATCAAATGCAGGTAAAAAATGGGGTGCATTACTTGGTATGGGTGGAATACTTTTACCTGAATTGATTTTTATGCCAATTATGCCATTAAATAATTTTAGATTTAAAGGGACGAGTAAGATTATTAAAACTATTGTCCTTGCTCAATCTGCGGTACTTGGTGCTATTGGAGGTTTTTCACTTGGGGCAATTGCTGATAGTTTTTCAAATAAAACTGCTGCAAAAAACGCAGATAAACTAGCTTCTCAACCTCAAGAACCTAAAAATGTAAAAACAGAAGAAGGTTAATTATAATTGAGATTTTAATATAACAAACCAAAAGGTTGAACTATTATTGTTCAACCTTTTAATTTATTTAAGTTTTTATTGTTTGGCATGGGAGTTTTATACTAACTGGTTTACCCCATCTTTTTTCATCTTGCTAAATGTTTTCATGAATTTGTGAATATCATTTGGAGTGGTTGCAATTTTTGTTATATTTCCATTTCCGTCAAGAATACATTTGATTGAATCTTCATTTAGCGAATCTGGTTTTACGTAAACGTAAGTTGTCGCATTGTTTGGGCTAATAAGTTCAATCGTTCTGTTTTTGTGAGAATCTCTAATTCTTGTAAAATTTTTGTTCGTTATGATTTCTGGGTTTTCTATATTTAATCTTAAAACATTTGAAATTTTTTCTAACTCATTTTGAACGGTGCGTAATTTTGCTTTTCTAGGAGCTCTTTTTTGTTTTGAAATAGCTTCAAAAATGTCATCTAATTCTGTTTTGACTTCAATTGATTTATCTTTTAATAACGCCAATAACCCTTCTGGTTTTTCATCATCCAATCCAGATTTTGTGTTAATTGTGGGGTAATATTTTACTCCATTTACATGGTTTTCGCTCAAATAGTTTCCAATTCTTTTGTCATAATTATCTCGAACCACGATAAACATATCGCCTTTTTCTTCAATATTTGTGAATTTTTGCATTCCTTGGGTAAATAGTGCAGGAATTTCTGTTTGAGCTTTTAGTTCGCTTGGTTTAATTTTGAAAGCACCATTAAAGTTTAGATTCGTTTGGTTATTTGAAATTTGCATTTAATCTCCTTTTTAGGTGTTCTAAGGTTTCTAAAAATATTTTTTTGCTCAATTTATAGGTAACAAATTATTAAAGAAATAGCAAAATTTTAGTTTTCCTAGTATTCTATAGGTAAATAAAAGGTTTGAAGGTTAAGACGATGAGTAGAAATTTTGTATCAAAAATTATGGCAGGGGCAATTGCATTAACACCTGTATCTTGTATGAAAAAAGAGCCATTACACCAAATTACGAATAGAAATATCCACCCGATTATAGAGAGGGTTGACTCTTTTGCCAAATCAGATGCAAACAAAGTGTTTATGGATTCTCTTCAAGAATTTGCAATAGACACTCTTGAAATCTCTAATGGCGCATTAAACAATCAAAAATTTGCCAAAACAATACAAAAAATGGCTAGTTATAGAAATCCAGAAATTGTTGTAGGTTCTAAAATAGAATATGGCTACGGATGGAAAATGACTGGAGGTATCGGTTGGGGATTGATTCGTAAGGATGTAACAGAACCGATGATGCTACCATCAAGTGTAGTCGGAGTGATGGAGAATAAGGTCTTTTCAAACCCTAAAGAGGATAAATATTTTGTTCCCATAACTTACTACGGACTACCAAATCCAAGGTTAAAATAAATTAATTGAAGTTGGCTGTAACAGGGCTAGGGCTATAGGCTATTGCCTTCTAAAATTATTTTATAACATTTATCGGCTCTATTTTTTTTAGAGTTTCAAGTATAACATCTAGGTCTGAATATTGTGGAATATCTTGCCATCCTTTCTCTTTTTCTGGTAATTCATATTCTTCCAAAATCTTAACAATTTTGCCATATTTGCTTAAGATGTATACCTTTATAACACGATATTTTTGATTTGTTAAATCACATTTTATTTTGAAACGTAAATTGTAAGGATGATCAATCATATTATATTCAAATTCTGCATAACCGTAGTTACCTTCTCTTTTAAAAGAATCTGTATCAACATATATTCCATCTTCCAAATCCGCTAAATTTATCGCAAAAGCACAACATTGGAGGCATAAAAGAGTGCCAAAAATCAATAAGAACTTCTTCATTATTTCTCCTCAGTAAATCTATAAAGGTGCATATCCTCTTTCGTAGAGGATTTTGGTTTTTTACCTATCTTGCAATGATGTAAGATAAATGTTTTTTCAAGCTCTGTTTCGAGCTGTTGTTTGCAGTATTGCACAATCTCTTCCATTCGCTCATCATAACCATAAAATATTAGTTGTATTTTACCGTCCTTATTTGTTAATTTCCAATTATCAGTGCCAAAATGTTGTTTGATATCTTTTTCTACTGTATGTAAATAGCGTAAAATATTCATATTATATTCTATCCTCCAGCTTTTTAGAAATTTTTCATCTAATTATACTATATAATTATTCTAGTTGTCAATATTTTACTTTATTTATATCGTTATATTTCCAAAAATCTCGTATTATTTTATATATGAGGTACAGAATGGAAGATATTAAACATTTACTAGGACAAAATATTAAGAAACTTCGGGTTAGAAAAGGTTTGTCGCAACAAGAATTAGCGGAATTAGTAAATATTGACCAACGAAATATGAGTAATATTGAATGCGGTAATAATTTTCCTACTAAAACTTTGATGAAACTTGCAACGGTTCTAGATGTTTCATTGCCCGAATTGTTTGATTTCAACTATCTTAAACTCAGCGAAGATAATATAAAACAAGAAATTAAAGAAAAACTTGATAATTTAAGTTTGAAAGAATTGCAAATTATTTATAGGCTTATTGAAATAATGTAGTGCCTTTTTATCATTTCAAGTGATTGAAAATCAGTATTAAATAATTTATATGAAAGTAGCAGAGTGATAGTTCGCCAAAACTACCAGAGTCTCTGTTGGATGGTCATAAGTGGTTCTTACTTTTTATAGTGAGAGCCACTTTATGTTTTATGGTAATATTATTCCATAGCACGTTGAAAACAAAATATAAGGGTAGTTCCAGTACCTCCCAAGCACCATCACAAACAGAACGAGTTTAAGGGTGAAAGGAGGTAAAAATATAAAACGAAGAATAATAAAAGATGCCCTATTCGTAGTAGGACACCTTTTACAAATTATTTCTAGATTCATATAAGGGAACGACAAGTTGGTTAAACTTAAGTGGAGTTTAGCCAACTCCCTTATATTTTTATTATAAACTATATTAAACAATTTTTCAACCATGAGGACTTTACAAAAACAATAAGATTTGTTTGCATGCAACATCTAATAAATCTGTTGTGAACCCCCTATGATGTCCGAACCCATGAAATGCTTATACCAGTTATAATCTGACGGATAAATTTAAAAGTGGGAATGTTGGTATGATTTAGGTGTTGTTTGAATTTTAGGCCCTTCCCAGAGTTCAAGAAAAATTATCCTTTTTATCCTTTTCTTATCCTTAAAATTATCCTTTTTTCTAAAATAATGCTGTGGCTATGGCTCAAACTCCGACAGGGTTTGACTCTTGGCAAGGATATAAAAAGGATAAAAACTTCCGAGAAGTGGGAATAAACTCCATTCAGTAAACAAAAGCGGGCACTATAAATTTAAATCTTAACATAATTGCTTATATCTTCAAAATTTGATAAAATTAACCTATGGAAAACTTAATACAAATACAAAATTTAATATACGACATCAGAGGGTAAAAAGTAATGCTGGATAGCGATTTAGCTACTTTATACCAAGTTCAAACAAAAGTACTAAATCAAGCTGTAAAAAGAAATCTTAAGAGATTTCCTGCTGATTTCATGTTTTAACTGACAAAAGAAGAATTTCTTAACTTGAAGTCACAATTTGTGACTTTAAGTTGGGGTGGTGTTCGAAAAATGCCCTTTGTATTTACTGAGCAAGGTGTTGCAATGCTTTCTGGATTATTAAATTCTGATATTGCGATTGCAGTAAATATTAAAATTATGAGAGCATTTGTTCACATTCGAAAACTATCAATTGAACACAAAGATTTACAAGAACAAATTAACGAGTTAAAACAATATTTTCTTCAATATGCAAACGATAATAATAAGGAAATTGATAAAATAAATGAAGCAATTAATTTATTAATTGATAAAACAAAGCCAAGTAAAATAGGATTTAAAATAAATGAATAAAATACGGATTTTTGATTGAAACTATACAGAGATACAAATAGTAAGGAGTAAAATTATGAAATTTTTTATATTAACTATTGTTTTTTTGTTAGCAGTATGCGACTCAGTATATGCTGCAAACAGATATTACTGTCCTTCTTCTGATGGGTCTTTTTATCAAATGCGTAATATTTATAATCCGGCAGAGGACTGTAGTGATTTTAATAATGATTTTTTCGGAAAAGATACGTATAAAGCATGTTTAGCTGCAATTAAAGCTGTAAAACAACAATATTTACAGGGGAAATGCGAACCTATAATTGTTAAAACGCACTTTATTGGAACTTGTAAAGGTCAAGTAGTTGTTGCTCAAAAAGCAAAAAGAGTTTTGGAGTATCATACTTCTGGCGGGGATTGTATGGATAACTTGAAGTTACTTTACAAGGATTATGAATTTTAAAATGTAAACAAAATTTACCCCCTTTTGCCTTAGCTGGTTGGGGTTTCTACCCCAACAATTATATTTCTAATTTCATCTGCCACATTTTCTCAAACGGCAAGTCAAATTATATTGAAATTTTTAATTTTAGGTGTCAGACATTTTAATTTTAAGTGTCTAGTTATATTTATTTTGTTACAAAAGTTAATATATTCTAAAGCTTTTAATGATATCTTCCGTTAAATAGTTGGTATACATATATAGGTAATAATGTTATGGCGACACCAAATATTAACAATAAAAGTCAAGTAAATAACGTGAAGTTAAGTGATTTCAAAGCTGGGACTAAGAAGTCACAGATGAAATCCAGTGCTTCTAAATCTATATTTGATTCACTTGATACAAACAAAGATGGTGTTATTTCACAGAATGAATTAAAAGGTATTGTTAAAGGTAAAGTCAAAAATAAAGATGGTAAACTTGTAGAAAAAGAATATATAAAATTAAAAGATTTTGGAAACGGTCGTTCGCTTGTTATTGACTCAAATGGTAAACAATGGATCAGGGCGCATGATGGGATTATACTCAAATCCACACATGACAATGCAAAAGCGGGGGGGGGGTACTTTTCCCGATAAAAAAAGTTTGGCTACAGCGAATTTTTTAGCAAAAGAATTTAACAGTGCGAAAAAATCGTTTGATGCACAAATGAAAAAAGACGGCTGGGCTGGTGATTTAGCTGATGGAATAAGTCGTGCTTGGACTTGGGCAACAGATTCAAAAAACAGTGCAAATTATGTTCGTGAAGATTTGAAAAATCAGAGAAAGAATGTCCAAGATTTACAAAAAGCTGCAAAACAAGGTCAAGCTCAATTTAATGCGAAGTTTAAAGAAATTTATGGCGTAAATTATAATCAGCAAGCCATGGATAAATATATGGCAGAACCGACTGAAGCAAATTACAAAAAAGCTTTCGGTTCAAAGGTTAAAAATATAAAAACAAGGGTTGATAAATATAATAAATCACAAGACACCGGTGCTGTTGCAGTGAAAACTACCACAAAAGTTGCTGCTGGTGTTGCAATAGGTGTAGCAACAGGCGGAACGGGTTTTGTAGCTTTAGGCACAGCCGCAGCTGCAACTACTGCGTCATCTATTGTTGTTGAAGAAACAGATGCATTGAAAGTTAAAGATGTAGTAACCAAGGGTAAGTTTGAATTTAGAGAAGGTACTGATCATAAAAAGATTTTCAAAGATGCCGCGTGGGATGGAGCGTCTGTTTTAGCAGGTGGTGCTGTTGGTAAAGCTGCAGGAACTATAATTCAAGGTACAGGTAAAATGGCTGTTGCAGGTCGTGCAGCAATGAATGTAACAGGCGATGTAGCAATGGGTGCAGCACAGGAATATGCTGAAACAGGGCAAATTACGGCAACAGGGGTTGCTACAAATGCTGTAATGTCTGGTGTTGGTAGTGTGGTTACAAGCGGAGTTTTAACTAAAGGATATAAAGCTGTAAAAAAAGGCTTTGGTAATGTCGCAGATAACGTTAGTCAAAAATTTTCGACTAAAAAATCAAATATTCCGGAAATTTATTATGATTCTAATGGAAATATTTTAGCCGGTGGTGTAAGCGGTTCTTCTTCTGGAGGTGGTTTCTTTAGCAAAATTAAAAATAAAATTTCTGATAAGTTTAGTTCAGAAACACCTATGGAAAAACAAGTTAGAATTACAAATGAAGCAAAAACCCAAAGAGCAATTGATAGCGGACTTAATGACGCTATTGCTCAAGGAAAAGTTAATTCTGATATTCTTGACAGAATAAACGCACGTGGTTCAAATGCTTCAATTTCAGATTCAACAACAGGTTATGCTATTTCTGACAGGCTGATAGATGCTTTGGAACGTCAGAAAAACGGAAATACTTTTGTTACAAGATTAAGTGATAATGTCAATTTAAGTAATATTTCTCAGCATATTGAAAATGGCGGAGTTTGTTCGGTAAATGGGAAATTGTACATTAATAATAACGGTGAAGCTGTACCTATACGAATGTCACAAAAAACATTTGATAGACTGTTTGATCCGATGAAACTTGCTACAATGTCGCAAGATGGTGGAACTCATATTTGTGTTGCAACTTCTCAAATAAATTCTATGCTTGAAACTCCGGCAGGACGTACTCGTTTGTTTACAATGCTAGAAGATACGGGTGATGGTATTAAAGTAAATCTTGCTAATGGAAAAAGTCCTATATTTTTCCCAAATGGCAAACCTGTAAAAATGCCGGGAAGATTTATGACCAATGCACCTGATGGTGTGCAGATGATTGAACAAGCATTTATGGCAAATAATATTAAAAAGTCTTCAACAGCACAGATGACAGATATTTCAACATTAAGTGCAGATAGTCTTGGAAAACAGTCTACAGAAGTTATGAATAGAAGGTCTACTGATGAGGCTGCAAGAGATATTGGCGGAAGTTGTCAAATATCATTCGCAACTCAAAAAGGCAATGCTTTTAAAGGTTTTACTTTTAAAGAAAATGTACGTGAGGATTTAGAAAAATTATTAAATGATTTTGTACCGGGGCAAGATGTAATGGTTTGCCACTGGGGCGGACATGCTAAATCTGTTGTTAATTATGATCCAACAACTCAAATTGTAACTTATCGAGACCCGATGAGTTCAGGTGTAGATACTCAATGTACATTTACTCAATTTATGAATAAAGGTTCACATGATTACGGACTACAAATTTCACTTCAAAAATCTTCACCAGTATCAGTATCGTCTATACCTAAGGAGCATAATGCTTCTACAGTTTCAACACCTCAACCAACGACAACACCTGAAGTTTCAGTGCCGGTAAGACCAAAAGAAGTATCTGTAACAACAAATACAAGTAACTTTGTTTCGAAAACTACAAATCTGACAAATAGTCCTTCGGTAGTTGCTCATACAGCTGATGGAGCACCTATTCGTGCAAGTGTTACACAAAGTAATGTAGTAATTATAAAAAATGGTAAATATACTCCTATTAAAATTCCAAAACCAGGAACTTCGGAAGCTATTCTAGAAACAAGTACTGATACATTTTTAATTATTAAAAATGATAATGGTAAAGTTTCAATTGTCACAAGTGAAACACCTGAGCTAATGCCAGCTTCAAATTCAACAACCCGAACTACAGCTTCTGCACAATCTCAACCGGAAGCTAAACCCGTTACAAGAAAAAGAGTTGAATTAACTTATGGTAATACTAATACTTCAAGGGTAAATACACCTGCTAATACGGTTTCTTCAAAACCAAAACCTGTATCAAGACCGCCTTTAGAAATTCCTGCAGGTGCAAAACTTATTGATACCGTTACAATAATGGGCAAACAATGCCGTAGAATACAAATGCCAAATGGTGAATTTTTAACAGAGTTTGGTGGTAAATGGAAAAAATTATGATAAAATTAATATGTTAATATATTAATTAATGGACTGTTTTATGACTAAAAACAATAATGGCTTCGATATTGAATATTTAGAATATAAAATTAAACAGGCACAAGAACATAATGAACCAATTGATAATTATGTTTTGCGTGAAATTTCCTGGTTACAGCAGCAGTTAGATATTTTTCTTGAAAAGTCGAAAGAAGAAGGTAAAGATATTGAAACAGATTTTGATATTGCAGAAATTGAAATTCGTCAGTATGCAGCAATGAAGCAGTTGGCACAAAAAATCAATCATCCTTGTGATATTTATGATGAAAAAATAAAACAGGTTCAAATAAGATTTTTTGGCGAAGAAGGTTATAAACAATTTTTTGGAGGGTAAGTAGTGTAGGTCGGTTTTACTAAACCGACAATAAAATTCTTATTCTATCTGACACTTTTTCTCAAACTGCAAGTCAAATTATACCAGTACTATTTGAGCTTTGAACCTTAAAAAAGGAAGAATCTCCTAATTTTACTATGTCCTAACCTTTTTTATGATGGCTCAAATGTAGATATAACAATAAAGAGTGCCTTTACTGCACTCTTCAAATTCGCTGTTTTTTTTAAATGGGGCAAGCAATGGGTTGAACTTCGAACCTGGGGTAAATGATATTGTTAAATTTGCACACCTTTGTTTGCATGATGAAGAAACAATTGAACAAGTTAAAAATTTTCTTGTAAATTGTAACAATTCTTGATTTGCTCGTTACATTTAGGCAATTTCTGAAAACTCAAACTCTTTATATTAATATAGGGGATAATAAGGAAAGTTCTATGGGATTAGCAAAAGTCGCATTAAATTTTATGGTTAAAAATGGCAAAGGAGAACTTGTAAGAAGTGTCCTGTGCCATACAAAACCACCTAAAATGCCAATAAATATTAAAGGTTTAAAATATAATCCATTAAATATTGATACTATTCAAATATCACATTTGTCAAGAACAGATAATTCTACTATAAAGACCCTTATAGACATGGGTATTAAAGAGAATGATGCCGAAATATTGGTCAAAGTTTGTCCATCAGAAGAACTACTTGAGACTCTTAAATTTTATAAAGATGATGGCAGTCTTAATAAATTAGTTCCTGCTATGATAGAAGAATACAATAGGCTTTGTCGACCATTTGGACGGAATTTGAATTTAGCTGGTTACAATAAACGTATTAGTTTTCCGAATGAATTAGGTGATGTTGATATTATGACATTAACTCGTAAACATCGAACTTTAACGGAATTTAAAAATGGTGAATTAAAATGCGTACAATTACCAGAAAGTGTACAGTTTACTGCAAAAGAAAAAGTACAAAAATCATTAGTTGATAAAGCATTTAAAGAAATAAAAGGTACAGATTATGACATGTTTCAATATCGAGGCGAAGTTCTTAATGAAAATTACCCTTATTTCCAAAAACTGAAAGGTTTAAAAGAAGGGGATATTTTTGATATACCTGGTTATGCTTGGACAACAGATTCATCTAGATATGCTTTTGGAACTTATGCAAATGGTACAAAAGATATGCTAGAATTTTTTAAGAAATGGAATGTTAAACATCATATCTTATGCCCAGAAGGTACGAAAATTTTTGCTTCTCGTTCAAGATTAGGACAAGAATTTGTAATGCCTTGTGATAGTAAAATGAAACTTATAAAAAAAGAAATTGATGAAGCAAACAGAGAAATAATTCTATACTCCGAGCATATACCGTCTTAATATGTAACACTACAGTAGTTCAAAAGCCAAACAGAATCTACAATAATATAAGTTCGAACCCTGAAAACCCTTATCGTTCCTAATGAAAAAGCACCCGAAGGTGCTAATTCGATAAATGGGGCGGAAGATGGGATTCGAACCCACGCATATCGGAACCACAATCCGAGGTCTTAACCACTTGACGACTTCCGCCATTTCGTATAACTCTATTTTATCAAAAACAGTTTCAAAATCAAGAGGATATTTTATTCTTTAACCACGCAAGGATATGAACCTTGTTCTATACATTTTTGGATTAAATCTCTTGACCTTTCAGCTTGCCATGTAGCTATATAATCATCAAATACAGGGGTTTTCTTTCCGTTATTGTCAACTATGTTTACCTGATACCTTGTTTCTACTCGACTATAATGATGTCTTCTTCTGATTGTTTTTTCATAGCTATCAATGTTAACGTAGTCCACATTTTTAGGCATAAATAATTTTTTTGATTTTTTTATTCTAAAAAAATTATGACTTTCAACAGTACAATAACTATATTGACTTTTGCAAGTCATGGTTTTATCTAGTTCAATTGTTAATCCAAAAAACAAAAGAACTACCGCTATTACTGCAATTTGAACTCCTAGTGGTAATCGTTCTCTATCTGAATAATTTCCAAATAATCTGTTTAACATGTCAAAATTGTTCTCCTTAAGTAAGATAAAAGGCTCTGTTAAGAGCCTTTTTAATCTAGTTAATTCTTTGGAACATATATCCGATACCTCTTGCAGTTAGGATAAGTTCTGGATTTGCAGGATCTGTTTCTAATTTTGAACGTAATCTTGAAATATGAACATCAACTACACGAGTATCGATTCTATGATCTGGTGGATAAGCCCATACGTGTTGCAAGATTTCATTTCTTGAGAATGCTTGTCCTGAGTTATTAACAAGTAATTCTAACAAGCTGAATTCCATTCCTGTAAGTCTAATTCTTTCATTCTTTCTATATACTTGACGACGAGCTGTATCAATTTTGATATTACCAGTTGTGATAACATTTTTAGTAACTTTTCCTGAAGGTGTTACCATTTCTCTGTTATTTGTACGTCTTAGAACTGCTTTTACTCTAGCTTCTAATTCTTTAGGGCTGAATGGTTTAATTACATAGTCATCTGCACCAAGTTCTAATCCTGTAATTCTTTCAGATACATCACCTAAAGCTGTCAAAATAATAATTGGAACATCTGATGATCTTCTGATTTCTCTTGTTACTCCATAACCATCCATTTTTGGCATCATAACATCTAGTACAACCAAATCTGGATTGTATTTGTTAAAAGCAGCAACTGCTTCTTCCCCATCTTGTGCTGTATATACATCATAACCAGCCATTTTTAAACGGGTTTCTAAAATACGTCTTATACTAGACTCGTCATCTGCTAAAAGGATGCGTTGACGATCTTCTGTTTCATTAGACATTTCCATATTTTCTGACATAGTCTTTTCCTTACTTTACAAAATCTTACACCAATTCTTACTCAAAATATAAAAAAATATTAATTTTTCTGTATTTTTATAACATTATGTTACACTAATTTACAAAAAAAAGCAAGAGCAGATTTTAGTTTTTGCCAAGTTTTGATTCAACAATTTGTTTAAATTTTTCTAGGTCTTCTCTTGTATCAATCCCAACTGGTACAAAATCAACAACCGATGTTTTAATCTTCATACCGTTTCCCAATGCTCGCAACTGTTCTAGGCTTTCAGTCTTTTCCAGTGGTGTTTGAGCTAGAGTTGTCATTGCTTCTAATGCTTTTCTTTTATATCCGTAAATTCCCAAATGACCGTAAAAAGTTGCAATGCCTGTATTTCTCTCATAAGGAATTTTTGAACGAGAAAAATACAATGCAAAACCATTAATATCTCTTACGCACTTGACAAGATTTGGGTTATTTATTTCTTCTTCATCAGTTAAAACTCTAACAAGTGTTGAAATATCTGCCAAATCGTCCTCTTTTACATTTTTAATAACTTCATCAATACTTTCTGGTTTGATAAGTGGTTCATCGCCTTGAAGGTTGCAGATATAAGAGATTTCTGGGTGCCTTGAAACCACTTCCATAATTCTATCTGAACCGCATTTGTGGTTTACAGAAGTCATTTCTACCTCTCCGCCGAATGATTTTACTTCGTCAAAAATTCTTTGGTCATCTGTTGCAACAATAATCATATCCGCAAGTTTTGATTGTTGAGCTTTTTCGTAAACCCATTGAATCACCGATTTGCCTGCAACTTTTAATAATGGTTTGCCTTCTAATCTTGATGAGCCGTATCTGGCTGGTATAATTATCGCTGTTTTTGACATTTTTATTCTCCCTATAATTATCAATTAATCAATTCTTTTTACAACAAATGATGTCCATTGGTCTTGGTGAATTTCTTCTACAAGTTCAAGATTTTCTTTTTCGTATGCATCAATAACCATTTGTTTCTTTTCATCTAAAATCCCGCTCAAAGACATCATCGCACCTGTTTTCATAAGATTTTTTAAATCCCCCATAATTTCTGCAAGTACAAAGTGTAAAATGTTTGCACAAACAAAATCAAATTTATCATTGATTTTATCGGCTGAGCCAAGTTCAAAATACACTCCGTCAATGGGAATATCGGGAACATTAGGAATATTACCCTCCCCTTGAGGGAGGGTGAAAATCTTTGATTTTCGGGTGGGGTTATTTATTATATTTTTAATATTCAACAATACTCCTTCAATATTGGTATAAATATCATTGTTCCAAAATCTTATAACGGTATAACCTTGTGTAGCTAAATATTCATCCCTAATTTTATCCATTTGAATATTTAAATTCTCATTATGTTGTCCACCATCTAACTCTATAATAATTTTTTCTTGAGCAGCCATAAAATCTACAATATAAGAACCAATTGGTTGTTGTCTGCGAAATTTTACCCCTTCAAGTTGTGAATTTCTTAAATATTGCCACAATATTTGCTCTGGTTTTGTAGAGTTATTTCTTAAATTTTTTGCAAGTTGAATATTTTTGGATGGATACTTATGTTTAGTACCCCACCCCGAAATTAAAAATTTCGACCCTCCCTCAAGGGGAGGGTTAAAATCTGACAAATCTAATACTTTTATTCCATTTTTCTTGGCATTTTCTTTTGCAACTTCAATAACGGTATCATCTGTGTCACATCCGTAAACTGATGTAGCCCCTAATTTTTTAGCTAGAATTGATAAAATTCCAGAACCCATACCAATATCAGCTACTTTGTCCCCTTTATTCATATATTTTTCAAGGGCTTTCATACAAAGTTGAGTTGTTTGGTGTGTACCCGTTCCAAAAGCACATCCTGGCTCAAGTTTAATAATAACTTCATTTTCTTTTGGTTTATAATCTATCCAATCTGGCACAACAGCAATTTTATCTGTAACGTGGGTTACATCCCATTTTTCTTTCCATTTTTGTGACCAATCTTCAGTCTTTTTTTCTTCTAATTCAAAATCCCAACTTCCAAGTTCTTCATCTGTTAAGCCTCTAGATTGAAATTCTTCTCTATATAAATCTAAAACATTTTCGATATCATATTTCATATCTTCAAATGTTGTTGAATCATCGTCTTTTAAGAAGATTTTTAGAGTTCCTTCTGTTGTTGAAATCATTTCAAGGTCTTTGTATGTTTCTTCAGCTAAAACAACGCCCTCACAATCAAAGTTATCGAAGAAAATTTCCGCAATCAAATCTTCCATCTCGGGATTAATTTTAAGTCTTAATTCAAAATAATTTTTATCCATATATATCCTTTTATATAATTTAGGCGGAACAAACATTCCGCCTTAAATAATTTATCCTGTATTTAGAGTTTTTTATAATTAACCTTCTAAAAATGCACCCATTTTTCTGTATTTGTCATAGCGTTGAGTTCTCAATTCTTCGCCAGACATACCAGATAATTCATCTAATGCTTCTAATATAGTTTTCTTCATTTCAGAAGCCATCATTTCATAATCTGTATGAGCTCCACGAGTAGGTTCTTTTATTGCTCCATCGATTATTCCAAATTCTAACAAGTGTGGAGCAGTAATTTTTAGAGCTGTTGCGGCTTCCAAATTCTTAGATGCATCTCTCCACAAGATTGAAGCACATCCTTCTGGAGAAATTACTGTATAATAAGCGTGTTCAAGCAAATAAACTCTATTTGCAACTGCTAAACCTAACGCTCCACCTGAGCAGCCTTCACCTGTGATAATTGCAACAACAGGAACGCTTAACTTAGCCATTTCTCTAAGGTTCATTGCAATTGCAGCCCCTTGAGCATGTTCTTCTGCACTAATTCCTGGGTAAGCTCCTGGAGTATCAATGATAGTAACAATCGGAATATTGAATTTGTTTGCGTGTTTGAACAATCTTAACGCTTTTCTGTAACCTTCTGGTTGTGGCATACCAAAGTTATATTCAAGGTTTTCTTTTGTAGATTTTCCTTTCATTGTACCAATAATCATTACGGGTTTGCCGTCAAGTTTTGCCAATCCCCCAACGATTGCTCTATCATCTGTTCCAACGTGATCTCCGTGAAGTTCTATGAAATCAGTACACATTAGATTTACGTAATCCAAAAATTTTGGACGTTCAGGATGTCTTGCAATCTGCATTTTTTGCGTAGGGTCAAGGTTTGCAAATAGTTCTTTTTTGAAATCTTCTGCTTCTTGTTCCAATGTTTCTATATCTTTATTTAAATCCATACCAGATTCCAAACTCATTTTTTTTAGTTCCTCAATTTTTTCTTGAATTTCCAATATTGGTTTTTCAAAATCTAAAGCTGTAGCCATTAATGTTTCTCCTTATTCGTGCATAGCCAAAATATTTGCTAATGTGGCTTTCAAATCTTTACGAGATGAAACAACATCAACCTGACCATACTTCATCAAATATTCAGCAGTTTGGAAATCTGCTGGTAATTTTTGTCTGATTGTTTGTTCAATAACTCTTCGACCTGCAAAACCTACTCTTGCACCTTGTTCTGCTACGATAATATCACCTAATGTTCCGAAGCTGGCAGTAACACCACCAAAAGTCGGATCTGTAATCAAATTGATATATAACAATCCAGCTTCATCAAGTTTTGCACAAGCACAAGCTGTTTTTGCCATTTGCATCAAACTCAATGCACTTTCCTGCATTCTAGCTCCGCCAGAAGAAGTTATAACTAAAACTGGAAGTTTTAATTCAATGGCTTTTTCCATTGCACGAGTAACTTTTTCTCCTACAACACTACCCATTGATCCGCCCATAAAGTCAAAATCCATAACGGCACAAGAAACTTTGTGTCCATCAATTGTTCCAAGACCAGTAACAACCGCATCATTTAGTCCAGTTTTTTTCTGAGCTGCTTCAATTCTATCTTTGTAGCTTTCTGTATCAACAAATTCCAACGGGTCTGTTGGTTTTATATCTGTAAATAATTCTTCAAAAGAGCCTTCATCAAATAATTGTTTAATTCTGGTTCTTGCATTAACTCTGAAGTGGTAATCACAAACAGGGCATACCATATTGTTATCTTCAATATCCTTCTTTAGTAATTGAGCATCGCAATGAACACATTTAGTCCATAAATCAGGGTTTGCTTCAATTTCTACTCTTGCTTCCAAAGCTCTACGTTGAATTTGAGCTTCTTTACGCTTTTCAAACCAATCTTGAACTGTCATATATAAATTTCCTTTTCCTATATCCCTATAAATAAAAAAAATAATTTTACTTACCTTACAATTATACACAAAAAAACAAAACAGGCAAAAACGATAAATTTTTGTTAATATTGTGGTTATGAATTCATATCCCTATAATGTTTGCGGATTTGTTCTTGTAATGACCCTGGGATTTTAATATTTTGAAGAGTCATGTGATATTTTCTCAAATTTGCGATGTTTTCAGATTCATCCAATAGATTTCTTTGCTCTTGAGGGGCAATCGTATCTTTCACTTTTTCAAAATCTGTTTTTGTTTGTTTTGAAATTATACGAGAAACAACTTCATCAATATCGCTTCCAGAAACCCCATATTTAGATGCAATTTCTGCAACTGTTTTTCCTTGAGGAAAGGTATATAGCCAGTTTATTGATAGTCTATCTCCTTCTCCTAAGTGCATAATCCCTTTTTGGTGCGGAGTGTACATAATATCTTTTTTGAATGGACTGTGTCCCAAGCCTACCGCATGACCTATCTCGTGAAGAATTGTGTGATAAACTTCTTCTTCGTCCATATAATCTGCGTGTACAAGTCCTTCTGTTAATCCGATTGCAACTTCTGCACTAAATAGTCTGTTTGCTTTGTCGTATTGAAAATAGCAGTGACCAAGAGCTTGACGTTCTACCCTTTTCCAATCTACATTGATGTTAGAGCTCATTAAATTATCAACAATTATAAATGAAACTTTACCATTTGAAACCTTATGCCATTCGTCCAAAGCTCGTTTAACAAATTGACGGTATTTCAAATCCTGACCTTGTTTAGAGTAGAATTTCATAGGTGCAATATAGACCTTTAGCGGCATAATGTTCCATCGCATTAGTCGTCCGTTTTTTACAGATTCTTGTAAATATGTTTTCTTCTCCATATTTTTATTGTATAATAAAAGGTACGAGAAAAAAAGGTAGATTATAACAGACTTAAGGAGAAAGAAATTATGGGTATGGATTTAATGAATATCATGAAACAAGTTCAAAATGTTCAGAAGAAAGCTGGTGTAATGCAAGAAGAATTAGCTAATCTTGAAATCACTGGCGAATCTGCTGGTGGAGCTGTAAAAGTTCTTTTTGATGGTCAAGGTAAATTCAAATCAATTTCACTTAAACCAGAAGCAATCAATCCAGAAAATCCATCTTCTGTTGATTCTGAAACTGTTGAAATGCTTGAAGATGTTATTACTCAAGCGATGACACAAGCAAGCCAAAAAGCTTCTGCTGAAATGGAATCAAGAATGTCACAATTGACTGGCGGATTGAAAATTCCTGGACTATTCAAATAGTTTTTTTATGAAGTAAGTCCTTCCACAAAGGGAGGACTTCTTTTTTAAGTTTTGAGAAGAGGTTTATATTTATGATTTATCCGAAATCCATAGCGACATTGATTGAACAATTTCAAAAGTTTCCATCGGTTGGACCAAAGTCTGCACAAAGAATGGCTTTTCACTTGTTGAGAATGCCAATGCCAGAGGTTGAAAATTTTGCAAAAGCTATTATTGATGCAAAACAAAATACCCATACGTGTGAGATTTGTTTTAATCTTTCTGCAACTAGTCCTTGTGAGATTTGTTCTTCTTCTCAACGTGATAGGTCAACAATATGCGTAATTGCGGAAACTAAAGATTTGATTGCGATTGAAAAAACGAATGAATTTAAGGGCTTGTATCATGTTTTGCAAGGTTTAATTTCTCCAATGGATGGAATTGGAGCTGATGATATTCGTATAAAAGAGTTGTTGAACCGTTTGACAAATGATGAAGTGAAAGAAGTTATTTTGGCATTAAGCCCATCAGTTGAAGGCGAAGCAACGAGTCTATATTTGACAAAACTTATCAAGCCTTTTGGTATAAAGGTGTCAAGAATTGCTTTTGGTTTGCCTGTTGGTGCTGATTTAGAATACGCAGACGAAATTACAATTGCAAAAGCAATTGAAGGTCGTCACGAAATTTAATTCAGAGATAAATCAATTTAATCTATTCATAATCTTTCATCATATCTATCATACATTCTTTTGCAACGTCGGTTACAAAATCCATGTCTTGTGGTTGGATAATTAGTGGTGGATTGAAATAGATAACATCTCCTAGTGGGCGAAGCAATACACCTTTTTTAAGTGCTTTTTTATAAATTTGATAACCTAATCTTAAATTAGATGGGTAGGATTCTTTTGTTTTCTTGTTTTTTACAATCTCTATTGCGTTTACCAATCCAATATGACGGACTTCGCCAACATAAGGTAAATCTAAAAATTTCTCATTTATAATTTTATTAAAATATTTTGCATTTTCAACAGCATGTGGAATTATTTGTTCCTCTTGTAATATATCTAAAACTGCATTTGCGGCAGAACAAGCTAGAGGGTTTCCAGCGTAAGTGTGAGAGTGCATGAAAGCTTTCCCTTTTCCGTAATCATCATAAAAGGCATCATAAATATCATTTGTAGCAACACAAATTGACATTGGCATATAACCACCAGTCAAACCTTTTGAAAGACACATAATATCTGGGGATACTCCAGCGTGGTCAAATGCAAACATTTTACCAGTCCTTCCGTATCCTGTGGCAATTTCATCTGCAATCAAATGAACATTGTATTTGTCACATAATGCTCTTAATTTTGTTAAATATAGAGGAGGATAAATTTTCATCCCTGCTGAGCCTTGTAGTAGTGGTTCAACTAGCATTGCACAAGTTTCATCTCCATATTTTTCAAAAGTTTTTTCTGCTTTTTCAAAGCATTCGCAAGCACAGTTATCTCTACATTTGCCATAAGGACATCTGAAACAATCTGGTCCTTCAACCCTTACAACATCCATTAATATTGGTTTATATATTTGTGAGTATAAGTCACATGCTCCAACTGACAACGCTCCAATTGTTTCTCCATGGTACGCATCAGTCAAAGCCATAAATCTTTTCTTTTGAGTGTGTCCTGTTTGTTGGTGATATTGAAAACTCATTTTCATTGCCATTTCGATAGAGGCAGAACCATTATCTGCAAAATTGAATTTTCCTAAACCTTTTCCTTTTGGCAAAACATCCATTAATCTTTGACATAAAGTAATTGCTGGTTTGTGAGTAAAATTAGCAAAAATTACGTGTTCTAAAGTATCAAGTTGTTTTTTCATTGCTTCATTAATTTTAGGATTGCAATGACCTAACAAATTGCACCACCATGAGCTTACGACATCTTTATAACAATTTCCGTCAATATCATATATATTTATACCTTTTGCGTGGTCAACAACAATTGGCGGTAAGGTTTCATAATCTTTCATTTGTGAACATGGATGCCATATGTATTTTAAATCTTCTTCTTGCCAATTCATTATTCTTCCTCCCAGATTTTCAACAAATCATTTGTTGAAATATTTAAGTCCTTATCACCTTTTTGTACCGTTGCTATAACATTTATTCCTGTTAAGCGTTCAATTTGTTTTTTATTATCGAGGTGCATAAAATTATCTTCTTCAAAATTGTTTAAAATTAAACCTTTAATATTTATTCCTTGTTGTTTAGCATATTCAACTGTTAATAAAACAGAATTAATTGTACCCAATCCGCCGTCTGCAACAATGACGATATTTAATCCTAATGCTTTTATTATATCTGGGAGGAGTAAAACTTCTTCCTTCATATTGAATGGACAAGTTATTCCTCCTGCACCTTCAACAACCAAATAATCATAATTCTTTTCTCTTTGTTCAAATTCTGATTTAATTTTCGATTTTTCTATTTTAACCCCTAGTCTTTCTGCTGCTAGATGTGGTGATACAGCTTCTTCAAAACAATATGTAACGCAATCTATCGGCTTGATATTTAGTTTCGATGTTTTAACCACAAAATCGCAATCCCCAGGGAGTAAACTACCATCTGGTTGTTTAATTGCTCCACTTAGTGCGGGTTTATAGTAACCACAGTTCAATCCAGACTCTCGTAATTTTTTTACCAACAAGGCTGAGATATAAGTTTTGCCGATATCAGTGCCAGTTGCTGTCACAAAAATAGATTTACAAACCATAATCAAATCTCCAATAAAATAGACGGTAGTTTTAAAACATACCGTCTATAATTATATATCAAAAATAATTTACAAATTACAATGATGTTGCAGAACCATCTAACAAGTAGTCATAGTGTCTGATATCATCGTAGTTGTTTGGTCCGTTATCCAAAGGTGCCAATTGTGGTTGCTGAGCTGGTTGTGGTTGAGCTGGTGCAGGTTGAGCCTTTGTAGAACGTTTGCTTAACAATGAATCAAAGTCTGGTTCAAGTGTTAATTCAAAGTGGAATCTACCCATATGTCTATGTTGTTCATAAGCATTGTTAATCAATGGATAGCCCCAATATAAACGAGCACTCAAGTCACCTGGTAACTGAACTCTTAAGCCCATACCAATAGAGGCTAAGAAGTAACTTCCGCCATATACGTCTTCTCCAACAAATGGGAATACACCAGCAGTATCAGCAAATACTGCACCTTTCAAATAATTACCGATAAAGTTGCGAGTTCTGCCTTCTTTATTAGTAACTGTTCTTGGTAATAGAGGGAACATCAATTCACCACTGAAGAAATAACCACTCTTACCAAGCATTACACCTTCAGAATAACCTCTAACTGTTGCCAAACCACCTGTTTGGAATTGATCCAAATAAGGGATATGTTTGCTATTTGGAATAACTTGGTAACTACCTCTCAATTGACCGATTACACCGTGAGAGAAGTCATGTAATCTTAACAATCCACCTGAATACTTGAAGTAACTTGATTCACTATCAAATATTGGAATTGCCATAGATGCGTTTTGGTTCAAATACCAAATACCGTATTTAGTATCTTTTCTCATATTCAAACCAACATCAATACTTGTTACTTGGTCAACATCAGCGATTGGGTCAAAGTTTACACCAAGTAGATTGCCCAAGTTAGACCAGCTTCTTGCACGTTTGTAGTTTAAAGCAGTGAATGTTTTTAATTCAAAACCTCTTGTTCTAACAATTGGTTGATCATAGTACAAGCTGTAAATATATGAATTACTTTTTAATCCCATCCAGCTGTATGGTCCATTTTTAACATTTGCAAAGGTTGAAGAATAAGAAAAACCAATTCTACCATCTTTTTTGTTAATTGGATAGCTGTAATCAAAGAATGGGCTCACTGCACCTTTAGAGAAGTATGTACCTAAAGACATTTGATCTCTATGGTGGAATAAACTATCAGCAACGATTGCAGGACCACCTCTTAATTGACCTGTACTTCTACGACCTGCGTTATCCATCATACCAATCAAGTGGAATGGGAAGGTTTCAGCCGCTGTCAATTCAATATCAGTTGTACCTGGAGTTTGACCTGCTTTCAAGTTTGCAGATAAGTTAACTCCATCGTGGTATCTGTTGAAATCCAATACATCTTTTTCTAAGTTAACAATATCAAATAACTCTCCAGATTTTTCTGGCATACGTTTTAAGATATAATTATCAGTTGTATATTTGTTATTAACAACTGTAACTTCACCAATTTTACTTTCAATAAGTTCAATTCTGATATTACCGTTAGAAACAGTTTGTTCTGGAAGATAAGCTCTAGCGGTAACATAACCACGTTCAGCATATAATCTGTTCAAACCGTTGATTGCGTTTTGAATATCAGACATAAATACGTTACGACCAACATATTGACCAATGATTGAGTTAATTTCTTCTTGAGTAAGAATTTCTGAAGGTGAAACTTCGATAGAGTTTACATATACACCTTTTGAACCCATTTCATCAACGGTTGCTTTCATCGCATCTGGAATGCTTGTTTCTGGAGTTGCATAATTTTTTACAGCAGAACCACCAGTTCCATAACGTTTTTGTTCATATTGATAATAATCACTGTTGCTACGACGTTGGTTTTTGTCATATCTCATCATATCAGCATCGTGAGTGTTTGCCCCTCCAACTTCGTGCATAATTTGAACATCTCTGGCACTGTATCCAGGTCCAATTGGATTTAAACCTGCTTGAATACCTCCAGCAGAAGGATCTGCAAGTGCAGGGGAAACTGTCAATGCACAGAACGCAGTAGTGGCCAGCACCGCATTCAATACTCGATTAGTTTGGTTAACCTTTTTCATTGTCTTTTACACCTTCTATTTATTAATTATTATATATCTAGTTATATATCTAAAATTATATCTTTAAGATTATTGTCCATCGACGATGTTTAAATAAAAATACTTTTTGAATTTTTGTTACAATATTTAACAAAAAAGTATTGTTATTCCATCGCAACATCATTATACTAAATTACGAAAATCATGTAAAGATGTAACGCAAAAAATAAACCAAATGGATTACTGTACACAGTATTAAAATTTGTGATAACATAAAGATTGTTAAAAAGGAGAATGTATTATGAGAAAAAATTTAGGACTAATGGCTGCTGTTATTGCAGTTGCGGGATATTTATCTATGGGTTCAGCGGTAATGGCGAAAGATTTTTCAGTAGCAATCGTTGATGTACCACAAGTTGTGAATGCATCTGCTCAAGTTCAAGCTCTTAAAAAAGACCAACAAGCTAAAGCAGAAGAAATTGTTAAATTTGTAGAAAAAGCAAGAAAAGATGTAGCTTCAATTACAGATGCTAACAAGAAAAAAGCTGCTGAAGAAAAATACAATAAAGAATTAATGGCTAAAAAAGAAAAAATGGATCAAGATTATGCAGCAAAATTAAAAGCTCTTGATGCATCAATTTCTCAACAAATCAACGAAAAAGCAAAAGCTGATGGATATGACTTAGTATTGAGCAAAGGAATTGTTCTTTTTGGTGGTAATGATATTACTTCTGAAATTATCAAAGTTGTAAAATAATCAAAATTGATTTGTAAAGTTAAAAATTTAACCTCCGATTCTTCTATTATGTAAATCGGGGGTTTTATTTATTTTTAACTCCAATTTTTTGACAATATTCAGAAATTGGACAAATATTACACTGTGGGTTTATTGGTTTACAAATATTTTGTCCGTGAGTAACTAAAAGAGTATTTATTGGAATCCAATATTTAATTGGTAGTTTTTCTCTTAGTGCAAATTCTGTTTCTTCTGGAGTTTTTGTTTTTACATAGCCTAGTCTGTTGAAAATTCTATGAACATGAACATCTACGCAAATTGCGGGTTCTCCAAAACCTAAAGTCATGACAAGATTTGCAGTTTTTCTACCCACTCCACGAAATTTGCACAATTCATCTATGCTATCTGGAACTTTACCATTATATTTTTCAACAATAATTTTCGAAAGTTCAATGATTTGTCCTGCTTTATTTTTATAAAAACCAACAGGATAGATTGCTTTGGCTAAATCTTCTTCTGTAACATTCATCATTTCTTGTGGAGTTTTAGCAAGTTTTAGCATTCGTAATGTAGCAGGATAAGTTGTTTTATCGTTTGTTCTCAAACTCAAAATACAAGCGATTAAAACAAGATATGGATTTTTGAAATTATCCATAAGTTTTACAAAATCACTCTGTGGCTGTTTTGCATTTTGCAGAATTTTTATAACTTCATCTATCATAAAATAATTATATAACAAATGTTTTTACATATTTATAGGTCAAAATAATTTGCTCATCAGTCATTGAGTCAATGATTTTTGACAAATCTCGCTTTACATCTTGAATTGGGGCAAGATGATAAAATTCAAACAATGTTTTCGGTTCAATATTAAATACCTCTGCAAGCTTTGATATAGTAGAAGCTTGTGGCATGTTTTTCCCAAGTTCAATTCGGCTTAGGTGCTTATCGTCAATCTCCAATTTTTCAGCCAATTCAAATTGGGTCATTCTGTATTTTTGTCTATATTCCCTAATCCGTTTTCCTAAAAGAACCTTTATATCCATAATTTTTACCTCTTTGAAATTAGGATAATTAATATTATTAGATTTTAATACTTTATAGAGTAAGAATATTTGACAATAATTCTCACTTAATATAGAATTATTACGTATTATTTGAGAATTATTATTCTATATTCTTATTTAATATAGAAAAGAGGGTGAATGAAAAAGAAAAAAGGTTTTACACTATCAGAAGTTTTGATTACATTGGGAATAATTGGTGTTGTTGCTGCAATTACAATGCCAACGCTTATGACAAAAATTCAAGAAAAACAATATCAATCACAATACAAAAAGATTTTCAGCGAACTAAACCAAGCTGTTAGATTACTCCAAGGAGATGAGGAAAATTTATTCTCAGACTGTGGGAGTTTTGAGGATGCTTGTTTTAGAAATGCCATTGCATCTAAACTAAAAGTCGCTTACACATGTGATTCTCAAGTCCCAAACAAATGTCAAAAAAATTCAACCTTTTTAGGCAAACAAACCAGATATTATAAAACAAGTGTTAATGATACTTGGCCTGCGTTAACAACAATAAGTGGATATTCTGTAAAATTTAGATTTCATAGAGCAAATTGCTCTCTTGTCGCTGATACCGCAGATACAGCTTGGGCTGGAAATTTAATAAATTGCGGATGGGTTCAAGTAGATACGAATGGAATATCTAAACCAAACGTAGTTGGTAAAGATATTTTCTTTTTATCTTTAATGCAAGATGGATTTGTACCATATTATGAAACAAATGATAAAATTAAAGACTGCAAAAAAGGAACAGGCATTTCCTGTTCTTCACTTTACATAAATAATGGTGGAATCCATTTTAGCCATTAATTACTTAAGTAATTCTTCGACATTAACTGTTGTTTTTAATTTAAGTGCGTAAATATTATCTCTGTCAAATCTAGCAAGTTTAACTGCATCTTTTTCTGTTGTAATAATACTTCCAGAAATATCTACAATATCAATTGGAGCATATTGGTGATGATCGTCAAATGTTACTGTTTTCACTACTTCATAATCAGATAAAAAGTCGTAAAATTGTTGTGGTTGACCAATTGCACACATTGCAGTTACTGCCAATCCTTCCATTAGTCGTTGTCCTGTTTTGATGTTATACACATAATCTGGTTCGGTATAGCAAACACTGGTTGGTAGAGTTAGTCTTTTGTGCATAATTCTTGAAACTTTTTCTGCAATTTCGTGGTTTCGATTTTTGCTCACGATTAAAAGTTTGTCTATTCTATCAAGGGCTTCAGATCCTTCTCTCAATGGGCCTGCAGGAAGAAGGCATTCATTGCCAAAACCTTTAACGCTATCCATCAAAACAATATCCAAATCTCTATGAAGTTTGCGATGTTGAAATCCATCATCTAATATAATTTTTTCGATTCCAAATTTCTCAACAGCATATTTTGCTGCTAAGTATCTATCTCTGCAAGTAAAAACATAACATCCTGGGGTCATTTCTGACAACATATATGGTTCATCTCCAGCTTGTACTGCATCAAAGAAAATTGACTGCCCGTCTGAAATCATATTTACATTTTTGTTATTTAATTTTCCACCATAACCACGAGAAACAATAGCAACTCTTTCGCCTTTAGCAACTAAATATTTTGCAATTTCTGCGACAACAGGAGTTTTCCCTACTCCGCCAGTTGTCATGTTTCCAACAGAAATAACATATGCTGCCACTCTTTTAGGTTTAAGAATTCCCTTATCATATAAAAAATTCTTAATTCTGCTTCCTGCACCATAAAAATATGAGCAGAATTTTAAAATTTCAAATAAAACACCTTGAGGGTCACGTGTATAGTGGATTTGTGTAATTTTAGTTTTTAAATTTATCATATTAGAACAACAATCTGAACAATAAGAATCTCTTGTTCAACTTATCTGAGAATTTTCTAAGATTAGAAGATGTTACAACGGTATCATCAACAATCTTTTTCAAGTCAGAAGCTTGGTTTGGTGTTGCTGGGTTTACGCTGTTAACGGTTTCTAATGTTGTTGAAACTTCAACCATTGCTTTATTTACATTTGTAATCGCATTTGTAAGTTGGTTTTTCAACTTGTCATCTTTTGTCATAGAATTTACGCTTGCACTAATTTGGGCAAGGTTATCAGCGATAATTTTTAAGTTTTTGCCAGTTTCTTCAGCGTCAGCTGCATCCATAACTTTGTTCAAGTTGCGTGACAAGTGATCAACAGAATCAGCAGTTGACATTAGCTTAGTTTTGAATTCTTTATCGCCTATAATATTATTAATGTTTGCAGAAAGTTTATTGAAATCGTCAGTTGCTTGTTGAGTCATTGCTAACAATTGTTCAATATCTCCTTTTGAAGAGTCAAGCAAATTATCTACCTTATCAAGAGTTACACTTGAACGAGAAGTTAAAGCGTTCAAATTAGCAATTGTGTATTTCAAATCTGCAATTGTATCGTCAGAAAGAATGTCATTAACTTTCTTATTGGTTTCAGTTAATGTTTCTGCTGCTTTATATTGCCAATCCATAAAGTCAGACAATCTCATAGGTTCAACAATTGTATAAGGTGATTTTTGAGATGGGTAATATAATGGAGTATCATCCAATGATACTAATCTCAATTTGTGACTACCATCATAAGTTACAGCTGAACCTCTTAAAAATTCAGGCAATATCAATCCTGGTAAATTGATAAAATAATCAACTTTGTAAGCATAATTTGTTTTGATATAGTTTCTATAATTTGGTGGAATAGAATCTTTTGCTACAACATCTACCCCTTTAATCAAACCAATATCATAATATTTCCCGCTCAATTTCATTTGAACAGCATCATTTTTATAAATTAAATCTCTGGTTACCATAGGGATATAAATTGTTTTTGTTTTTGGAGGAGTAATTTCCAAAAATAATTCCCCGATTAAACCAGATTGCTGGATAGAGAAAGACGATGCTCTAGGAATTTGAACATTTGGGTCGGTAATAACGAATTTTACATTAACAAAACTGTTTTCACCATCTACAACAGGAGTAATTTCTTCAACTTGACCGACTTTCAAGCCCATAATTTGAACTCCTGCTCCTGGTCTTAAACCATTAACATCCTTGAATTGGATTTCAATTCTTTTGGCAGATGAAAAAGCTCTACCTTTAACCTTCAAAACAGTACCAACTAATAGTACAAGAGCTACTAATGTTAATAAACCAACTTTGAATGATGATGAAAATTTCATTATCTACCTTTCTCTAATATCGATAATTCTATATTAGCAGAAACATAAATAAACTGTAAACCTCTTTACGGTTATAAGGATTTTAAAATCATTCAAATAGTTGATTTTTCTAAAATTCGCTATTTAAAAGTCTTTAAATGCCGTATAATTTTAATAGATTAATATTGACTTATTAAAAATTATCATTATACCAAATATAGGTAGAAAAAACTTTATAATCAGAAGGAGATACCAATATGGGCATGGCCGCATCTCAAGCAAGATGGATAGCACTTGCAGCAAGAAAATCAAACGTTGAATATGAAGGACAACAAATTAACCAAGCAAGAACTGCTTTAGCTAATCAAAGCTCAGAGTTGTGGAACAAGCTTTATACAATGGAAGTTCCTACTGCTCCTAGTTCAAATGATTTTACTAAAACTCAATACTCTTTTGATATTGGGGATAATAAACAATACATCTCTGATATTCAGACTGCGGATTATACAGATAAGGATGGTATAAATTACAATTCCTACGTAACGTATTACGCTAAAGTTTCAGAATATACTGGGATTAGAAACACGAATTCAAACCCACAGGTTCAATATGTAGCCCCAACAGATGAAAACTCAAAAGGCTATTATATGGTTGGAACAAAGAAATTAACTTGTTTGGGTGACATTGATAGAAATGATTCAAGCGAGAAAAGTTCTTGGGGTACATATAGTGCAGAATTAGACCAAATCGCAAAAGATTGGCCTGACACTCAACTTGCAAAAGATTGGTTGGATTACAAAACTAATGGCTCAACTGATGCCCTTAATAATATTTACTTGTGGACAACAGGCGATAATCAAGTTAACTTCGCAACTGGTACTGGTGGTTCAACTCAAGATACATTAGAAGCTTGTAGGAAAGATTCTACCGCTGTTCTTCACTCATATTACGCAGATTATCAGACCAAAAATCAGGAAATCTCAAAATATGGCGTGATTGAGTATGATAGTAGTGGAAGAGCTACTTCATTGCAGTTAGAAGGCTCTAGTGTTGTTTATAGTTTAGATACCTCAAGTACAACTGACGACCAAGCTTATAATGATGCAATGAATCAATACAATTATCAAAAGCAAGTTTATGAAAAACAAGTTCAAGATATCAACGCTAAAACAGAGCAAATTCAAACAGAAGATAGAACTCTTGAATTACGTCTAAAGGCACTTGATACTGAACAAAATGCACTTCAAACAGAAATGGATGCTGTTCACAAAATCATTTCTAAAAATATTGAAAGTACATTCAAAACATTTGAAAGCTAATAAAATAATAAGAGGTTTAATAAAATGTCTTACAAAAATGATAGCAATTTAGTTATAGCAAATAGATTCGGAGATGCGAGTTCCGCTGCAAAGGCTCAATTATGGGAAACTTATGACAGATTGAGAGATTTGACAGTATCTGGAAGTGGAACTGGTACGGGTTTTGAATCTGCTGGTGGCTTGTTATACAATTTGGCAAGTTTACTTGCTCCTTCTTCTTTTGCGACTGTATTTGGCGGTTCTGAAACAATGAATATTTCAGGTACATCCTACTATTCAAAAACAAATACAAACTCTGCATATGGAACAGATTCTTTATATAACTATTCTGGGTTTCCATCAGGGGCTGCTTCAATTGGTTCAATTTATGGACTCGCAACAGGCGGTGCGTCCTCAATTTTGAATGGTTGGGGTACAAATAATGGCTATATAACAGGTGGTGCATCTAGTATTGGTGGACTTGCTGATATTACAAGTGCTGCTGCATATGGTATTGGTACAGGCTCTGGGCTTGGTAAGATTGCTTCTAATGTCGTAATGCCTTTTGCAAGTTGTATTTCAGGATTTGGTGGTATTTTGACTGCCGTTTCTCCATATTTAGGAATTTATGGAGCAGGAACAACTGTTTTGGGTAACTTGATGCAAGGAACATCTTCTGCTGCATTAGCTGCATACCAGAATATTAGTGGAAATATTACTAACAATGCAGATGTTATTTTATCAACAAAAGTTCGTAACATTGAAACTGTTTGCAAAATGCTTGATACTCAAGGTGATGTTGCGAAGAAGATGTTGAAAGAAGGTATTGATAGCGATAGTAAAGCTATTCAAAACTTATAATTAATATTGGTATTTCTTTTAAATTTTTGTGGATAATGTAAATGTTTACATTATCCATATTATTTA
>ERZ780198.758-NODE-758-length-33680-cov-15.440416_pt1 | contig 33680 bp, 31 predicted proteins | sample MGYA00510979_ERZ780198 | MGnify/ENA primary metagenome ERZ780198 (study PRJEB29588, sample SAMEA2158039) | human gut metagenome | biome: human gut; feature: human-associated habitat; material: faeces | place: Denmark | collected 2008/2010 ...
CCACCAGACCATGCAATTTCCGGCAAGTTTTCCACCTACTTCACAAACTATCATTATTGTTTATTGTCATATTGCTCCTTTAATCTGTGTATTCCAATCCGAAATAATCCATATATGCTTTAAAACGATCCTGTGCTGTCAAACAAGTGTCCATCAGATATCCCGGTTCATTTTTCCATTCATTTAACCCTCTGTAATAATATTGCTTAATATCATCACTTATAATAAATGGTGTAATTCCATTTCTCAGACATTCCTTAAACATTATAAGGCGTCCGACTCGTCCATTTCCATCTTGAAATGGATGTATATTTTCAAATTTATAATGAAAATCAATAATTTCCTTTAGCGATTTATGCTTATTTGCATTATACTCTTTTAAGAGTTTTTTCATAGCTTTGGGAACATCAGACGGCTTTGTTGTCTCCTTTCCACCTACCTCATTTTCAAATCTCTTATAATCACCCACTGCAAACCAGCTTTTTCGACTGTCAGATGTACCTGATTTGAGCAGTAGATGAAGTTGTTTTACAAATGACTCACTCAGCATAAAATTTGCCATATCAATTACCTGATCTATGCATTTGAAATGGTTAGCTGTTTCCACAATATCATCTACTTTTATTGTCTCATCTGAAATACCAATTGTATTGGTTTCAAAAATATACCTCGTCTGATCATGTGTAAGCCTGCTTCCTTCTATATGATTGGAATTATAAGTCAGTTCTATCTGGACTTTATGATAAATTCCTCCAGGTATCCCGGCATCTTTTTCAAGCCGCAACCTCGCTAACAAATCCTTCGGTACTTTACCCTGCCGTTGCTTTCTTGCAGGTTTTTTTGCCGCCTCCGGTATTTTCCATGCATTTCCATGAAGTATGGCTCCCGGTATTTTCCCATTTGCACAATAATTCCTTACACTTCTATCAGATAAATTCCATTTCTTTGCCGCCTCTTTTACACTAATATATTCCATTTCAAATCCTCACTGATAAATGTCGTCGGTATTATTATACAACAAGTGGCAAAATATATCCACTTTTTGTGGCATAAAAACGGATTATGTTTTGCCGTTGCTTATTTCCTTCATGTGCTCGCTGTCCGTATAACAGCCTACTCCTGCGCCAAGTATCGCTTGTGGCAGATTGTTGCATACATTCAGCCTGAACTTGCTCCACATTTCCTCCCGGATACAGTCTGTCACACGATAATGTATTCCTGTTCCCTCAAAAAGTGTCTCTATTGCCTTTATCCTTGCGCTGCCATAAGGCTCTGCAAGTTCTCCAAAGATTATTCCAATAGTTGTTTTAGGGTTAAAATAAAAACCTTAGCCCTCTTTATGGGATGCAACTTTTATCAGAGAACCGCAACCTTCTTTATCTGCATTTTTCCTCTTTTATCTCCTTATATTTTGAACGTATATTGTGTAAATATAAACCCGTAAACCAGAAAATATATGAAAGGCAATATCCTATTCTCCCTGCGCCTTCTGACATACGTTCACCTAACGAGTCAGGTAGCAGGCTAAGTCCGAGCATAACCAGAATTATTGATATAACATTCAGATGCTTTCCCAGTTTATTGTAAATAGGCAGTTCTATTTCGTCACAGCTAAATGCCTTTAAAAATACCAGAGCCGTAATGATCACTGCTATAAGCATTATCCAGTCTTTTTTATACTCGAATGTAATGAACGATACCACAATGCTGCTTATCAGCAGTGCAACAATACCCATAACTGCCTTGACCTTAATATTAATTTCCGTTTTCATAATGTAAATGCCTCCTTTTGAATTTGTTATTATTTTACCATATTACGGCTTGTATGCTCACATTAATTTGACCCCTGCATAAATTTGTCAATAGTACCAACTTCCTATTGATTTTTATATTTTATCTGTGATACACTATCGACAATTAATGGTAGTTGCAGCTTAGACAGAGCGAGACGAAAGTTTCCCTCTGTCTATTTTTTTTGTGCTTTTTACATATATGAACGGTTTCTATACACTTGCCCCCGTTCCGATCATTGCAGCTATCATAGTAATAACCACCAATTTTATTTTTATCAGGAGGATTTAAGAAAAATGCCAAAGAACAGATTTCAGGAAACAATTTTTACTATCATGATGGTGCTTGTCATGGTTTATGCCATGATCTGCTACAATATTGCCATTGAGACAGGTGGAATGAAGAATTTCGTATTTGGAGCAGCCTTAGGTGAATTTCCTATCATGATCGTTGCAGGTTTTATACTTTACACTTTCATCGCAGGTCCACTTGCCAAGAAATGTGCTTTCAAGATCGTCACACCTGGAAAAGACAGACCTATCGCTATCATCCTTGCAATATCTATCTTTTCCGTATGGTTTATGTGCCCTATGATGAGCTTTATTGCAACAATTCTCTTCAATGGCGGATTCAATACACAGATGTTTGCTACTTACTGCCAGCTTACAGTAAGAAACTTCCCAATGGCTTTCTTCTGGCAGCTTTTTGCAGCCGGACCACTCGTAAGATTCATATTCGGAAAGATTTTCCGCGAACAATAATTATTTATCTTAACTTCCTGCAATAATATGTACTCTCGGACTCTTCTAAATGAAGCATTCTGAGAGTACATTAAGATGTGGGAAATTTTTATATTTATTTTTTAATGTATTCTCCCCATCTTTTACAAAGTTTTTCAAAAGTCCACGCTGCATTTGCAGGACTTGTCGATGGGAGAATTACGGCTGCCATTCCTGTAAGCGGAAGCTGATACTTTTTGTAAAGCTGTCCTGCCTTATTTCCGTTTGCAATGACCTGCTTTATATCAGCCGTGTCGAGGATTTTTCTTATATCGGTCGGCTCTACATTTTTGATACTGCTGTCACTGGAACCCTTGATGTCACAGCTTTGTATGACATCCCATATAGCTATGTGGTTATTAAGCAGCATATGTTTTTTCTCATATATAGCCTCCGGCACCGGTTCATCCAAAAGGTGCGCCAAAAGCTTCCAGAAACGGTTCTGTTTGTGTCCGTAGTAGAAATTGTTTTCCCGCGATGCAACGGACGGCAGAGTGCCGAGGATCAGTATGCGGCTGTTTTTGTCGTAGACCGGCTCAAAGGAGTGGGTTATGTGTTCGTATTCCATTATTGTTGATTACCTCTTATATCTGTAAATATTCAAAATTAACTACCAGTTCTATGCCAACACTTACTGGAATTTTTCTTTTTAACTGCTTTTCTAACACATTTTCTTCATTTGGTGTAAATACAAAATTGTCGAAAAACTGCGTAAAATCAAGGATTTCTAAGTATCGGCTCTGCATAGCAACACACAGCTCTCAAGTGTTGATAACTTTTCCAAGGAAGCCATATGCTCATCCGATTTCTCCTTGTCCAAAGAAATCCCCTTGATTTGCGCTACTTCCTTGCCTTCTTTAATGATCGGTACCGGAAACTGAAACTTAATATTCTGAATCCAATTCCCATCTTCCCGTCTTTCTGAGAATATATCAATACGTTCAATAAATGCCAGCATGAACTGTTTCATTTCTGCATCCGTACATTCTGAATACACTTCATTAAAAGCACCTAAAAATCTGTATATGCTATCTGCTCAATCTGATTTTTCTTAAGCTCATAAATCTGAGACTTCAGTTCCGCCATTGTTTCTTCCACTTCATCTATTCTATCATATTGAGCATCCAAACGTCTCTGTAAATCTGATATTTTTTTATCGTAATGAGTATCTGTAACATCCAGATTATCCATCTGCTGTTCAAGGCGGGTTTTTATTGTCTCCGCCTGATAAAGACTTGCATTTAACACAGATAACTGTTTTTTCTGTGCAAGATTCCGGTATTCCTCGGAAATAATTGCTTCATGAATTCCCTCATAAACAGGGAAATCTGATTGCTCTATTCTGACGTAGCTTCTCTCGCCTTCTGCTCACGCCCAGCCATTGTCTGCACTCTGATATTTTTCCGCTCCATCTCTGCTACTGCCGCAATGATAGATATAAGCAGTTTACCAGCTTCTTTTGAACTGTCGATTCCATCTTCAATATCATTCACTCCCCTCTACTGTGGTAAAATCAAAGTAGGATTTTTCAACAGCGTTGCAATCACCGGGGTATATTTAGATACTCCATAGTCTTCAACAATACTGGTTATTCTAGCCCCTGCATCCTTTGATGAAGCACCACATAAGAAAACCCTTTCATCAGCAGTTCCATAATCCAATACGATAAATCGATCATGAAATATACCGCCTGTCTTTTTCATTGATATTTTTACGGATGGATATTCTTTGCAAAAATCCGTAAATTCTATATTATGAAGTTTATTATTCCCAACATTATCGCTGAATAAAGTAATATTTACTCCTGTAGGAGAATTTTTAAGATGTACCAGCGTTCTTAATCCAATATAATTGTCAACGACATATATTGACGACTTTGCCTGCTTATAAATGGACTCATATACCTCATCTGCACTACTAAATTTTGCGTTAAACATGAGCCACTTGTCATCATCATCTGAAACAAAGCTGTTCATCATATCAGCCAACTCAGATTTTGTCACAACATCCTTCAAGCCTTCTGCAACATCTGAAATCTGTTTTTCAAGAGATATCATATCTGAGTTGATTTTGTTAATTTCTATTCTGTTGTTAGCAGTCTCCATGCTTAACTGAAGTATTTCCCGCTGACCTATTAAATCACGATTTTCTAATATGTAATCTTTCATTTTCTTAAAGGTTCTTATTAATGCCTTGCTCTGCTTAGCAGCCAACGGTCCTTTCAAGACAGTCATCAGCATATATAATCCTTGCTCTGTAAATACATGAGGATTATAACGACTTTTTGAACTTATATTTGCGGTACAATTTTTGTACCGCAAATCTTCTAATTCCTCATCTGTCAATTCAAACATAAAATCTTCATCAAATTTTTCAATATTATTTTTTACCTGTCTATTAAATCCCTTCGTATCATAGCCATATATCTCTGCTAAATCAGCATCAAGCAATACGCTTTTACCCCTAATTTTATACAGTTTTTCTTTTAGATATTCTTCTGTTACTTCTATTACTGCAACATCGATTTCTTTCTTTTTATCTTCTGCCATAGAACTCCTCCACCCATTTTGCGGTCAAAAAAATCGTCCGCAACTCTCTCAAATGCTGCATTCTCTTTTGCATCATCATAATATTTCTTTCTCATTTGTCCGCCCCTTTCTGTGCTTAAATTGCTTTGGCAGCCAATTACCGTTATCTGCTTTCAACAAGTCATACACATATATCTTATTCGGCTTTCCTAATCCCTGATGGCTTCGATAAATCAGATTATGTACCTCCAGTTCCTTCAGCATCTTGTTAATTTTCTTATTTCCCAGATGCAACAGCTTCATCATTTCTTTGATTGTAAAAATGATAAATATAGCTCCATATTCATCTCTCGTTACATAAATATCGCTATTTGGCACCTCATTTCTAGCAGATACAATACGAACAAGAGGAAGTAATAATTGTGAAGCGTATTATTGCATAAAAAAATTTTCAAAAGCCTAATTCAAGGGCTGAAACACCATGAAAATCTGACAAAATAACAAACCCGCCAGACCTTGTATTTATTGGGCTTGACGGGTATTTTATACTTATTTTCCTGCAAAAGTCAGGATATATAATTTAATTCTAACACTTAAATCATTGTTTGACTATTACTATATTGAAATCATCGACATTCACCCGCAGATCAGATAAGATAGATATCATTCATATCAGTCTTAATACTTCAGTATCATTACCTTGTCCCTTGAACACTTCCCTATCAGTAAAAAGGACATCCCCTTACCTGTAAAATCTACAGTTCCGGAATGTCCTTTTTTCCATACTTCACTATATTTTTAACACATGATGCTGCTTATCCACAATCTATATGATTCCAAAATGTCTAAACGCCTGCATAATTGCATCTTCCTTCTCTGGTGTACACTGTGGCTGTCTCGCATTCTCTGATTTAGCCGGATTGAAGTTCTCACCGACATCTAATCCACACTTCTTCTTAATCTGTGCGATATACAGAGATGAAACCTTCAGTCCTGTCTTTTCAAGTACATATGACTTTATCTGCTCATAAGTTGCTTTTCCCTTAAATTCAGATAAATCCACACGTCTGATATCGCGCATTCACAGCTACAAACAGATGCGATCTGTGGCAAAAATAACATCCATATCAAGGTCTTGTCCATTGAAGTCTATGGAAACAAATCGGTATAAGGCCTTTGCTACCTATATAATGCAAGGTAAGTTTACACTGCTGCCACCTGCCACTGTCTCTACCTGGAATATGGTCCTTATTTCTTTGTGTTTTCTTCTAATTCCAGCATATACTTATCAAAATCAGACATGAACAATCTATCCTGGATGACACGGTATTTTTCAAATTCTGTCTCCGCATGGAGCTTTGCAATTTCTGCGGACACCTTGCCTGCGTCCTGTAAGATGCCATAATCAAACATTTCGATGAAGCTGTTGAGTCTCTTTTCCCAGTCCTGCATCGTAAGCGGGATATGCCGCAATGTCATGTTTTCAGCAAAATCCAGATATGCCGTCACCATACGATTCAGCTGCTTCATTTCATCCTGGCTTAGATAATTCTTAGCAACTGTCACATCGCTTTTCTTAATCTTTCCTTCCGGTGCATCTGCCCAGGTGGTTAATCCCATATGCTCTTTTGTGTGATTGGCTCTTTCCACAATCAGCTCAGCTGCTGTATGCCCATGAACTGCGTAATGCATCTTATTCTGGACAGTCGCATAGAATCTTCTCGTCGTTGCGGAATTTTTATCATAATCAACAGCCGTAGCATACAGGTCAGTAATCTTCTGATAAAACTTTCTTTCGCTGGCACGGATCTCACGGATGCGCTCTAACTGCTCATCGAAATACTTCTCCGTCAGATACGTTCCGCGTTTCAGCCGCTCATCATCCATCACCCAGCCTTTGATGGTGTAATCCTTTGCAATCTGATTCACCCATTTACGGAACTGTACTGCACGCTCGGAATTGACTTTAAAGCCTACGGCAATGATCATCTCCAATGAATAGTGATTTGTGCTGTAGCTTTTTCCATCTGCAGCAGTTATCCGAAATTTTCGGATAACTGAATCCTCCTGCAACTCACTATCACTAAATATTTTTTTAACATGATAGTTTATAGTCCGAACATCCACATCATACAATGTGGCCATCATCTTCTGCGTCAGCCATATATTCTCATCCTCATAGCGCATCTCAATGCTGTCCTGCTGATCACCTACAGAGGCAACATAGGTCAGGTATTCCGCTGCGCTGGAGCGGATGGTTATTTCATTTTTTTTCTTTGCCAAATGAAGTGCCTCCTTACTTTGTCATAATTTCAACTTGATTATTCTACCTGTGCATCAAAGGATTGCTGTACAATTTCCATGATTTAATCTAGTTCATCCTAATTCTCCATAAACAGTTCAACGTCACCATTTCCCCAGCGGTCTAAACCTGTAATATCTTTACAAATACCATTAGGATCATTAATCTCATAAAACTTCATATTTACCGAATTATTCCTTCACATCTAATCCACTGTCTCAAATCGCGACATCTAATCCGAGGTTACAACCTGACACACCTTTTGCAGTAGGTATGTTTCTATATAATAAAACCTAGCTTTTTCAAAAGTCAGGCTCCATTGTAACCTCAATCTTAGGTGTATCTTTTTTGAGGGATAATTTAACTATTGTCTCTATATGTCCAGTATGACTAAACTGGTCAAATGCCTGCCACTTCACCAGCTCATACTTCTCCTCACAAAGGATCTTCAAATCCCTTGCCAGCGTTGCCGAATCGCAGCTTACATAAACTATCCTCTGCGGTTCCATCTTTAGCATGGTGTCGAGGCACTTTTCATCGCAGCCTTTTCTCGGAGGATCTACCACGATCACATCCGGTGTCAGCATATCCGCTTCATCCGTATATTTTGCTGCAGGTACTTCTGGCTTGATAGCTTCAGACCCTTTAGTTATATTTTTCTTTGCATCTGCATAAAACTCCGGAAGCACTTCCTCCGCTTTTCCCACGAAAAACTCGGCGTTTGTGATGCCGTTTATCTTTGCATTGTTCTTTGCGTCATCTATGGCCTGCGGCACTATCTCCACACCATATACCTTTTTAGCCCGCTGAGAGAGGAAAAGTGATATTGTTCCGATTCCGCAGTAGAGATCCCACACACTTTCCTTTCCGGTCAGCCCTGCAAATTCCAAGGCTGTGCTGTAGAGTTTTTCTGTCTGCTTCGGGTTTACCTGATAAAATGATTGTGGTGAGATCTGATATGTGATTCCTGTACCCTGTGGTGTAAAATCAGGATAAGAAAGCAGATGTATCGTATCCTCGATATACGATCTACCCCATATGCAGACTGTCTTTTTGCCAAGGATAACATTTGTATTTTCCTTGTTGATATTATAGGAAATTGATGTCATCCCGTCTATCTTTGATAATCTTTCGCATAATGTATCTGTTGCGTTATAGCTTGCTCTATCACGATCACGCTTGTCCGTAATTTTTCCGCTAGCTACACATGATACATTCACATTCTCCCCCCTGCGTTTTGAATCCAGCCCATCTCCGTTTATCACAAGACAGACCATGATCTGCTTAGATGTAAATCCATAACGGATAAGCACATGGCGCACCAGTCCTGTGCGGCTTACTTCATCATACGGCTCTATTCCATACTCATTCATCCATGCCTTTATGATGTCGAGTATCTCTTTATTTACAGGTACTCCGAGCATACAGTCATCCACCGGAATGATATTGTGGCTCCGGGATGCATAAAAACCAGTTATTATGTTGCCGTCCTTATCACGCCCTACCGGAAATTGTGCCTTATTGCGGTATCTGTACGGATCGTCTATGCCGACCGGTGGTGCCATCTTTGCTGAAAGCTCATCCTCCGAAAAACCGCCTATGCGCATGAGATTATTACGCACCTTGTCATTTTTAAATTCAAGCTGCTTTTCATATGAAAGTGCCTGTATCTGACAGCCTCCGCACCTTTTGTGCAGTGCACATTTCGGCTCAATGCGAAAAGTGGAAGGGGTCTTAATCTCTTCCACTCTTGCATAGCCATAGTTTTTCTTTAGTTTTGTCGCACGGGCAGTTATGACATCACCGATAAGCGCATCCTTTACGAAAAAGGTCATGCCATCATAATGTCCGATACCCTCGCCATCTGTTCCCATATCTGTTATTTCAAGTTCAAATATGTCATTTTTTTTCATGCTTTTCTCTTCTTTATTATTTTTATGTATATAATTACTCTTTACATTCCTTAGAATAGTGTTTGTACCTGGCGCAAGCTTTCACACAAAAAATCACACCATAGCTATATTTAATATTGTCCGCCTTTTTATACACTTGTTCTCCGGAAATTCGTCTCCATAAATCTATTGTATCCCTGCCAATCGAGATCGTTCTCAGGCACATTTACGAGAAGCTCCCTGAATGTTTCCATCTTTGCATCAATATTGTCCGCAAAACTAAGAGCCAGTGCTTCAACAAGAGCCGGTTTCTTCGGTGAGCCAAACTCAAGCTCACCATGATGTGCGAGTATGCAGTGCTTTAATTCGTTTGCCAGAACTACCGGGAATCCGTCAATTGTCCTTATCGCATCGCCTACCCACTCAGCACCTATCATTATATGGCCAAGGAGCTGGCCTGCATCTGTATAGTCATTCTCTGGAAATGTCGAAAGCTCTTTTAATTTTCCGATATCGTGGAAAATAGCTGCTGTGATGAGAAGATCACGATTTAAGACCGGATACATATTTGAAAAATAGTCGCAGTTTTTTGTCACACCTAGTGTATGCTCTAAAAGTCCGCCTACAAAGCCATGATGTACGCTTTTTGCTGCTGAATGAAACTTAAATCTGCGCTCAAACTCTTCATTATCAAAGAAACTGTGTAAAAGCTTTGAAAGATACTGGTTTTTTACAGAATCTATGTATCCCATAAGTTCATTGTACATCGCATCAATGTCCTTATCACTTACAGGAAGATAATCTGCCGGATCATATTCACCTTCGCCAACTTTTCTGGCACGCTTTATCGAACATTGGAGATTTCCCTGAAAGCTTGTTATATCTCCTGTTATGGCAATATAATCCATAGCCTCAAATTCCTCAATGCCTACAGATCCGACATCCCAGATCTTTGCATCGAGTGTTCCCGTTTTGTCCTGTAATATTACGTTATCATATGGCTTTCCATTCTTTGTCATGGCTGCCTGTTTGCTCTTGCATAAGTAAATTTCGTTAATGCGCTCTCCCTCGCGGAGAGTTGAAATATATTTCATAAATCCTCCTAATCCATAACTGAGATTTTCACCTGGCATGTCAGCTCTGTGTAACCATTGCTGCCTTTTCGTTTTACTGTGACATCATAAGTTTCATCTGGTTTTAATGACAAAAGCTCTGTATGATAATTCTCTATAGAAGTCACTTTTGTATTGTTAAGCTCTGTTATCACATCACCATTCTGAAGTCCAGCCTGAAATGCCGGTGAATCCATAGTTACTTCTTTTATATATACTCCTTTGGGAATATTATATCTGTTTGCTATTTTCTCGGTGACTGTCGTTCCAAGTATTCCTATATAAGGAATATTATTTCCTTCTTCAAGCATATCTATTATCGGCTCTATATCACTTATCGCCACAGCTGTAAGGGTATTGCTGACATCCGCCGCATTGAAACCTTTCAAAACAAGTCCGATAACATCACCCGATGTGTTTATCAAAATTCCACTTTGCAGCTCACTGCTTACGATATCCGTAGTGAACACCGAAAAATTATTGTCCTGTGCAGAAACTGTGTTGCTTGTGGATGTGATGCAGCCGGTCATGATAGAATAATTTGTTTCAAGTGCAATAACAAGCGCACCTCTCGACATTATATTGGAATTTCCAATTTTTGCAATAGAAACTGCTGCCATTGTCGACTCGTCTATTAATGATTTATCTACAGATACTATTGCAATCCCTGTATTGCTGTCGTATTTTACTGCCACTGCATCTACTACTATATCGTTTGCGAACGTGACACTTAGCTTATCTGCCCCATCAACTATATTTTTTTCAGTCAGTATCAACAGCTGTTTTCCGTTGTCTTTTATGATAACACCAACGCCCTGTCCTTCTGTCTCATACGAGTTATTAAAAATATCCGTAGAATCAACAACACTTGTAATTCCTACTATTGATCTGCTTGCCGATGCACCGGTCTTGTAAAGTTCATTCTGGATCGACTGATAATCATCCAGTGTCAGGGTCTGTGGTATCACAGTCTGTGTATCCTCTGTACCATCCTGCGTATTCTGGCTATCCTGCTGGATAGGCTCCAAATATGCCTCATTTTCAGTCCCCATGATCTGTTCATTATCATCTTTCTCAGGGAAATGTGGCACCAGAATACAGAATACAATACTTGCCGTAACCGCAAATACTATCCCGCAAAGTGCTGACACTCCAACTTTTATAAAGATCTTCTTTTTGTTTACCGGTTTATCTTTTATTTTCTCACGTATAAAATCTTCCATCGTAGTCACCATGTCTGTTTATTGCCATTACCCGGCTGTTTCGCATGTCAATTACTGTACCTGTGTAACTGCTAAATAATTTTTATATACCACCTTTATATTATATTCACAAAACATATACCTTGCAACCCAATTTCACCTTTTCTAATATTATGAATTACGATATAATGAGCGTAGGCAACAAGCAGTGCCATTACTGTATATCGCATAATATGACTGTTCACAGGCAATATTATGTGATATACAGTAATGATAGGGCGACTGCCCGGACAATCAGAAAAATCCATGATTTTTCTGATATGCACTGCGAAAAAAAATTATGGAGATATACTATGAACCAGAAAGTTTTCAAAACATTAGAATATAATAAAATACTTCAAATGCTCTCCGGTTTTGCAGCGTGTGACGAGACAAAAAAACGCTGCCTTGCCCTTGAGCCGATAACAGATATAAATGAAATCGAACATTTACAACAGACTACCTCTGATGCCTTAAGCCGTCTTTACAAAGACAGCAGCATCTCTTTTTCAGGTACCCACAACGTAAATGCTTCACTGAAAAGACTTGACATCGGTGGCAGTCTGAATGCAGCTGAGCTTCTTCGAATAAGCAGTCTTCTTGAAGTCGCAAAGCGCTCAAAAGCGTACGACCGCTCAGACAGAAATGATGATAAAACCGATTCCCTTTCAGGACTCTTTTCACAATTAGAGCCTCTCACACAATTAAACGATGAGATTAAAAGATGTATTATTTCTGATGACGAGATTGCCGATGACGCAAGTCCGGCTCTTTTTAAAATCCGTAAAGCGATCCGTGGCATGAACGACCGCATCCACGCACAGCTTACAAGCATAATGAACAACCAGACGACAAGAACTTACCTGCAGGATGCCGTTGTCACAATGCGTGACGGGCGCTACTGTCTGCCTGTAAAGGCAGAAGCAAAAGGAAACGTTCCTGGTATGATGCACGATCAGTCATCAAGCGGATCCACTCTTTTTATCGAGCCTATGGCTGTAGTCAATTTAAACAACGAGCTAAAAGAATTATTTATAAAAGAACAGGACGAAATCAATGTTATCTTAGCCCAGCTTTCAGACAAGGTTGCAATGAACACAGCCGCTGTTGAACTTGATTACAATGTCCTCACAGAACTCGATTTCATATTTGCAAAAGCTTCACTTGCCAAATCGTACAATGGAGCTGCACCTGAATTTAACACCTCCGGGATCATAAATATCCGTAAAGGCCGCCACCCGCTTTTAGATCCTAAAAAGGTTGTTCCTATAGACGTCCGACTTGGAGATGGCTACAAACAGCTTATAATAACCGGACCAAACACCGGTGGTAAAACAGTATCACTTAAAACCGTCGGTCTATTAACCCTCATGGGACAGGCTGGTCTTCATATCCCGGCTGCCGACCGTTCAAAGCTTGCTGTGTTTGAAGAAGTTTTTGCTGATATAGGTGATGAGCAAAGTATTGAACAAAGTCTCAGTACTTTTTCATCCCACATGACAAATATCGTAAAAATATTAGACAAAGCTGACGACAGAAGTCTCTGCCTTTTCGATGAGCTTTGCTCAGGTACTGACCCGACAGAGGGTGCTGCCCTTGCCATATCGATATTAAACACTCTTCACAATTATGGCTCTGTCACAATGGCTACAACACATTACAGCGAACTTAAAATTTATGCTCTCTCGACAGATGGTGTTGAAAATGCATCCTGTGAATTCAATGTAGAAACATTAAGTCCTACATACAGGCTTTTGATAGGCATCCCTGGTAAAAGTAATGCCTTTGCAATTTCATCAAAACTCGGACTTTCTGATACAATAATAGAAGATGCCAGAAAACGCATAAATGCCAAAGATCTTGATTTTGAAGATCTCATCGCAAACCTCGAAGCACAGCGTCAGACAATCGAAAAAGAACAGCTTGAAATAAACCGCTATAAAACACAGACTGCACAGCTGAAAAAACAGCTTGAGGATAAAAATAAACGCATTGACCAGAACAAAGATAAAATTATCCGTGAAGCAAACGAAGAGGCTTATAATATACTAAAAGAAGCCAAAGAGCTTGCCGACAAGACTATCCGTAATTTCAACAAATATGGTCAGGGACAGGCTCCTATGAGCCAGATGGAAAAAGAGCGTTCTGCACTCCGCGATAAAATGTCAGCTAAGGAAAAGCGTTTATCTGATATAAAGAAAGACCAGACAAAAAAGAATCATAAGGCACCAAAGAAGCTGCGTATCGGAGATTCCGTTCTTGTCCTTTCACTCAACTTAAAGGGAACCGTACACACTCTTCCAAATGCCAAAGGAGATCTTTACGTCCAGATGGGAATACTTCGATCTCTTGTAAATATAAATGATCTCGTCCTTATAAATGATGACATTTCACCGGCAAAGAAATTTGGCGGCAGTGGAAGTAAAATTAAAATGAGCAAATCACTGTCCGTTTCATCCGAAATCAATCTTATCGGAAAGACAACAGACGAAGCTATTGCTCTTTTGGACAAATATCTTGACGATGCATATATTGCCCACCTTTCATCTGTACGGATAGTCCATGGTAAAGGTACCGGTGCTTTAAGAGCCGCCGTCCATAATCACTTAAAGAGAATGAAAACCATAAAAGAATATCACCTTGGAGAATTCGGCGAGGGTGATGCCGGTGTTACTATCGCAACCTTTAAATAGTCCGCCGGTTCAAACTATAAGACATTAAATAAAGGAGTTTAAATATATGGCAACAAAACAGAAAATACTTATCGTAGATGATGACAACAACATTGCCGAACTTATATCTTTATATCTGACAAAAGAATGTTATGACACGAAGATCGTAAATGACGGCGAGGCCGCTCTCGTATCATACGAGCATTATAATCCAAACCTCATACTTCTCGATCTCATGCTTCCGGGCATAGATGGATATCAGGTATGCCGCGAAATCCGTACCAGGTCAAATGTTCCGATCATCATGCTCTCGGCAAAGGGCGAGATCTTTGACAAGGTACTTGGTCTTGAACTCGGGGCTGATGACTACATAATGAAGCCATTCGATTCAAAGGAACTTGTGGCGCGTGTAAAAGCTGTCCTTAGACGTTTCCAGCCTGCAAAACAGGATATGACTGCGAGTGTTGAGATCAAATGTGTCGAATACCCTGGCCTTATCGTGAATCTTTCAAATTACTCGGTTACATATGACGGACATCAGGTAGATATGCCTCCAAAAGAGCTTGAACTTTTATATTTCCTTGCCTCCTCTCCAAATCAGGTATTTACCAGAGAACAGCTTCTCGACCATATCTGGGGATATGAATACATTGGAGATACACGTACTGTCGATGTCCATGTAAAACGTCTACGTGAGAAAATAAAAGATAAACCGGGCTGGAGCATTGCCACTGTCTGGGGAATCGGCTATAAATTCGAGGTAAAATAATGAAACGCACCTTATATTTAAAGCTTCTGCTTAGTTATTTCATATATGGCATTGTTGCATTTATAATTATCTGTACTTTCACGCAACGCCTGACAAGCAGATACATGGAAAAACAGGAGGCTTCGCAGCTATACAGAGAAGCCTCCATAATAGCTTCTGACTATGCAACCGAATATTTTAAGTCTTCCATGTCGCTTAATGATTTTCAAAATCATATGGAGATCATATCCGACTATATGACTGCCGAAGTCTGGGTCGTAAGCCCCGATGGTGAAATCCTCCTTGATTCATCCGATCCGGAAATCGGAAAACGCTCCAACGATACCGGAGCTGGCAGCAGCCCATACATAATTAAAGATTTTGATATAACAGATTTTGGAAATTCATATTATACAGTTGGAAAATTTTATAATGAATTTTCATCTGACCAGCTGTCTGTTTTTTCATCAATAACAGAAGGTTATCAGACAAGAGCTTATATCATTCTGCATAAGGACATGAACAGCGTTACTGATGGCATAAATGGTTTTTTGAATATATCTTTCTATACCGTTGCATTTATCTTCCTTCTGGCATTTCTGATACTTGCATTATTTGTCAGGGCAATTTATCGTCCGCTTATTAAAATAACAGAATCTGCCAGCAGATATGCCAAGGGCGATTTTACTTCTAAAATTGATATCCACTCAAACGATGAACTCGGATATCTGGCAAACACGTTAAATTATATGGCAACGGAGCTTGATACTCTTGAGGAAGACCAACGCAAATTTGTCTCAAATGTATCACACGACTTCCGCTCTCCCCTTACTTCTATCAAAGGCTACGTGGAAGCCATGCTTGATGGCACTATTCCTGTAGAAATGCAGGATAAATACTTAAACATCATTCTTTTTGAGACAAACCGGCTCAATAAGCTTACACAAAGTCTCATAGACTTAAACCAGTTCGGTCATCACGGGATCCGGCTTGACATCGCTGATTTTGACATTAACAATATGATCCGCATGACCATACTTACTTTTGAGGGAAAATGTGCCGAAAAAGGCGTAAGCTTTGACCTTGTACTTACCGGGAAAGAGCTTTTCGTAAGAGGTGACATGACTAAAATCCAGCAGGTTTTATATAATCTGATAGACAATGCCATAAAATTTTCAAATTCAAATTCGAGCATCAAGATCGAGACAAGCATCAAGAATGAAAAAGTATTTATATCTGTCAAAGATTCCGGCATCGGTATTCCAAAAGACAGCTTAAAGAAGATCTGGGAGAGATTTTATAAAACTGATGTCTCCCGTGGAAAAGACAAGCGTGGCAGTGGACTTGGTCTTTCGATCGTAAAAGAAATCATTCAGGCTCACAATGAAAATATTAATGTCATAAGCACAGAAGGCGTTGGAACCGAGTTTATCTTCACACTTCCACTATCAAAAAAAGAAGGCTGATACATATCAGTCTTCTTTTTGATATACACTCTTATTTGAATCAATTACTGTATAATTTCCTTTATCAATTTCATCAACAGTATCAAATCCATTCACATCCTGATTTATGTTCCCACTGAAAAGATCATATGTGAAAGTATATCCCTGTGCCGATGTAACTCTCAGATAAAGCTTAATATTTTCCCCTGCCACAGCCGGAGCCGTGTCATCTATTTTAACAGTTCCTTCAAAGCCATGTTCATAATCATCCACAGCTTCTGTGTCATCCTCTGTGTTTTCGGAATCCTCTTTCTGTGAATCATCAGCAAGATTATTTTTTGTCTCCTGCTGTGATGCAAGCTGTTCTAAGTCATATGATTTTATATCTGTCTGACCGCTTGCAACAACAAGCTCATACTTAGAAAAATCAAAATAATCATTATTAAGTATAACCGCATCGAGATCGAATGAAAGCTTGATGTTTCCATCAGAGACCTCCGGCTGTGCGCTTATTATACCGGATGCCACGTTATCGAATACCGATATCACGCCCTTAAAGTCATCCAAAACCTCTGTACTTCTCTTATCGCCATCCACAAACAGAAATGTAACATTTCCGGCATAGCTTTCTGACAATGGAAGGGTAGCCTCCCCTGTAAATTTTATGCCATCGAGTGAAAGCGGTATCTCATCCGTTCCAAAATATACACTTGTAACAGTATCACTTGTATATTCTTTTGGCACTACAGATATGTCTACTGTATAAGTTTTGGCAGAAAAGTCAGCACTTTTAAGGGTGATCTTCCAATCGGATATAAGGCTCGCCTCCTCTTCGAGTGTTGTCTCAATATCTGACTGCATAGTCTCGACATCAGATAATATAACTGATGTATTATCTGCCGTATATGATAACTGGTTTTCTATTTTTTGTATTTTGTTATTCAGCAAAACTGCTCCCGCACAAAGTGCGATGAGCAGCATCACTATGATTATATTAAAAATATTTCTTTTTAAATTCATCTATTCCTCTGTTGCTTCCTCAGCTGTATCCTTTGCTACAACAGCTATTCCAAGTTCATCAAGCTGTTTTGGATCTACAGTTCCAGGCGCCTCTGACATAAGATCTGAAGCATCCTTTACCTTAGGGAATGCAATAACCTCCTTGATGTTGTCTGTATGTAACATATGCATACAGATACGGTCAACACCAAAAGCAAGTCCTGCGTGTGGTGGCACACCATATGAGAATGCATCGAGAAGGAATCCGAACTGCTCATGCGCACGCTCTTTTGTAAATCCTAAAACCTCAAACATCTTCTCCTGGATATCATCCTGATGGATACGGACTGATCCTCCACCGAGCTCTGTACCATTTAATACGATATCGTATGCCTTTGCACGTACTGCGCCCGGATCAGAATCGATCTTGTCCCAATCCTCTTCCATAGGCATTGTGAATGGATGATGCATTGCCATAAATCTATTTTCCTCGTCAGACCACTCAAGAAGAGGGAACTCTGTAACCCAGAGGAAATTGTATTTATTCTCATCAATAAGACCAAGCTCTGCTCCAAGCATGAGACGGAGTGCTCCGAGCACGTTCCATACGATCTTGTTCTTGTCTGCTGCAAAAAGAAGAAGATCTCCCGGTTTTCCGTTCATTTTTTCAACAAGTGCGTTAAGCTCATCCTCTGTCATAAACTTGGCAAATGATGATTTGTAAGTGCCATCCTCATTTATGCACAGATATGCAAGACCTTTGGCTCCACAGCCTTTTGCGTGCTCAACAAGCTTGTCGATCTTCTTACGAGGCATCTTGGCCTGTCCCTCTACATTGATACCACGTACTGATCCACCATTCTCAAGTGCGCCTGTGAATACACCAAAACCACAGCCCTTTACTACATCAGATACATCGCAAAGCTCCATGCCGAAACGTGTATCAGGCTTGTCTGAACCGAATCTGTCCATAGCCTCCTGCCATGGCATACGCTGGAATGGGATCTGAACATCCACATTGATCACTTCTTTGAATAAGTGCTTTAAGAGACGCTCATTGATCTCGATAACATCATCTATATCTACAAATGAAAGCTCCATATCTGCCTGTGTAAACTCAGGCTGTCTGTCTGCACGGAGATCCTCATCACGGAAGCAGCGTGCGATCTGGAAATATCTGTCATATCCAGAAGCCATCAGAAGCTGTTTGAAAAGCTGTGGTGACTGTGGAAGGGCATAGAAATGTCCATTATGGATACGGCTTGGTACCAGATAATCTCTTGCTCCCTCAGGTGTTGATTTGCAAAGGATCGGCGTCTCGATCTCTAAAAATCCCTCGTTTGCCATGAAATCACGCATTACGCGAAGCACGTTGCTTCTTAACATAAGATTTCTCTGGATGTCAGGACGGCGAAGATCAAGATAACGATATTTAAGCCTTATGTCTTCGCTTGTCTTTGAATTCTCCTCAATCTGGAATGGAGGTGTCTGTGACTCTGAGAGGACTCTGATCGATGTAGCGATAACCTCGATATCACCTGTCTTTAAGTTCTCATTTACTGCTGCCGAACGCTTCTGGACCATTCCCTCAACAGCTACTACAAACTCACTTCTTAAAGTTCCGGCTTTTGCAAAACCCTCGGCTCCTACACTGTTCTCATCAAATACGATCTGTAATATACCGCTTCTGTCTCTTAAATCTATAAAAATAAGACTTCCTAAATTTCTTCTCTTCTGTACCCATCCCATAACGGTAACTTTTTCACCGATATTGGCACTTGATACCTCTGTACACCTATGGCTTCTGTGTAAGCCCTGCATTGATTCTGCCATTTTTATGCTCCTTATTTATGAATATTAATATTAGATATTATGTGGCATTTCTGCTGAAATTCTGTATCCTCAAACCTTGTGCAGAAATGTTTTTATCTGTCTTATTTATTGAAGAACTCCACGAACTCCTCGTAGCCATCTTTTGTAAGCTGTTCTTTCTGGAATTTCTTGTTCTTGTTCATGCGGACAACAAGTACCTGCTGACCGTTTGCTCTTGCCTCTTTTGCCTGATTCATTACATCCACAAGCTTATCTGCCGGATACTTTTTCTCCACAAGGTAAGCTACCTTCTTTGGACTCTCCGGGATCTTGAAGCCGCTCTCCATGAGAAGCAGGATGATCCTCTCAAAACCGATTGAAAAACCACATGCTGGTACATCGTTTCCTGTGAACTTTCCGATCATCTTGTCGTAACGACCGCCACCGCCGCAGGCTGCACCGAGTTCTGGCATTGAGATCTCGAAAATAGTACCTGTATAATAGCTCATTCCACGGACTAAAGTAGGATCAAATACAAGTTCAAACTCAGCACCCTTTGTTGCATTTACTGCTGTAGCTATCTCTGTCATATTTGTAACCACTTCTTCGTCCAGATATTCACCTAATTTATCAGAAAGGATCTTAACTCCCTCTGTCACATCTCTTGTCTGCTCTAGCAGTTTAAAAAGATCGAGGTATTTGTCGATATTCTCCTGTGGGTATCCGTCCTTTGCAAGCTCCTCTGCCACACCTTCAACACCGATCTTGTCCATCTTGTCGAGGGTAATGAATACGCTGTCGTAATCATCCTCAGAAAAACCGCTGTATGCAGCCATGGCTTTTAAGATCCTTCTTTCATTGATACGGATCTCAAAATTTTTAAATCCAAGTCTGCCGATTGTTGTAGTTGTAGCCGTGATAAGCTCTATCTCGGCAAGATTGCTTGGCTCTCCGAGGATATCTATATCACACTGTGTGAACTGTCTGTAACGTCCACGCTGTGGTCTGTCTGCTCTCCACACGCTTCCCATCTGAAGTGCCTTAAACGGTGAAGGCAGATTGTTTGCATTGTTTGAATAATAACGTGAAAGTGGCACTGTAAGATCGTAACGCATACCAAAATCCACTACATCAGACTCTTCTTTTGCAGTCTCAAGGTTTAACTTTTCTCCTCGTTTCATTACCTTGAAGATAAGCTTCTCGTTCTCTCCACCCTGTTTGCTTGTGAGATTTGCAATATTTTCCATGCAAGGTGTCTCAATTGGTGTAAATCCAAAACTGCGGTATGTATCCTTGATCACGCTTGTAACATAATCACGGATTTCCATCTCAGCAGGTAATATATCTTTCATGCCGTTTACCGGCTTTTTGCTCAGTGCCATTTAACTTCCTCCATTTATCTTAAATTCCAGTGTTTATTATACTTTTCGGCTGTTAAATCGTCAAGGATTGTAGCTAATCATTTTCTTTGACAAAAAATAATCTTTTTTTCCGGTCAATCATTTCATCGATTCTGTCTATATATGTCGCTACATCTTTGACATTCTCGCATCTGTCTATTCTGTGGGTTCCATCCGGGTTCGGCTCATTCCATACACGCTTTGTTGAAGCTCCCGCTCCACACGCCACGATAGTCTGTTTCTCCTCCATGATGAGGATATTGTATACACCTGCTTTTCCCGGCAAAGCATAACCTACATTTTCCATATTTCCCGCCATGCCTTTCTGCCGGTACAGATAATATGGTTCCAGCCCCATCTCCTCACAGTATCCGGCACAAAGATCCATATGCTCCTGTGTATTTATCATCTGCATATCCTGATAACGATCCTTAAAGATAGTAAGTCTTGCCGCACGTTTCACAGCAAGCGAATGAACAGTGACATTATCCGGTGCAAGTTCTTTTATGATCTCCATAGTTTTTCTCACATCGTCTATTGTCTCCTCCGGCAGTCCCATGATAAGATCCATATTTATATTGTCAAAGCCTGTTTCTCTTGCAAGCTTAAAGCTGTTTATCGTATCCTCTACCGTATGGTGTCTTCCGATTATATCAAGTGTCTTCTGCTTCATCGTCTGCGGATTTACAGAAATACGGCTTATTCCGTTTGCTTTAAGTGTCTCAAGCTTCTCACGTGTTATAGAATCCGGTCTTCCGGCTTCCACTGTAAACTCCAGACAATTTGATAGATCAAAAGAGCCTTTTATCTTTTTGATCAGACGATCCAGCTGGTATGGCAGAAGTGTAGTAGGTGTGCCTCCTCCTATGTACACGGAATTTAATGTTTTATCCTTAAATGTATCCGCAACATAGGAAAGCTCTTTTTCAAGGGCATCCAGATATTCATCTACACGATTCTTCCATACCCCGAGCGGATATGATGTAAATGAACAATATGCACAGGTACTCGGACAGAATGGTATTCCTACATAAAGGCTGTATCCTTTTTCGTAATCGAGTCTGTCAAGCAGTGCTTTTTCCCTTTTAGCTATTCCCATCGACAAGTTGATCTTCTCATCACTTGCTAGATAGTTTTCCTTAAGGTAATCATATGTCTGCTCATCATTCATGCCGTCCTCAAGACATTTCATTGCGATTTTTGTCGGGCGGATACCTGACAGAGTTCCCCATGGAAGACCATGACCGATGCCTTTTTCTATCATCTTGTAGAGTACGATCTTTAGCTGGTTCTTGGTTTCCTTGCGGTCAGCAGGATCAACATTTATCCAGGTCTCATGGAATACACTCTGATACTCCCACTTGATCGTGATCTGATCTCCCACATAATCGATCCTGAACACCTGGTCGGCATCAGCAAATTCTTTTTTACCGTCACCTGTCATCTCATGATGTGTACATGCAAGATTTCTGCCCGAAACCTCTTCCGGCGGACAGCTGTAATACATCTGCACATCTTCCTGAGGGAAAAATTCTTTTAAAAGTGAGTGTACATCATATTCAAAATCCGGTTTGTTAAAAATTACTACTATCATAGATATGGGTTAAACATCCTCTCATTTTCGATTGTTGATGACTCGTTATGTCCCGGATATACTGCTGTTTTATCCGGCAGTGACATAAGTTTTTCTTTTACGCTTCTGACAAGATCGGACATACTGCCTCCCTTGAAATCTGTTCTTCCGATCGAACCACAGAACAGTGAATCTCCTGTGAATACAACGTCCTCATATGGAAAATAGTAGCAGCAGCCTCCTGGCGTATGTCCAGGCGTGAATAGTACTCTTATCTTAAACCCTGCTATCTCAAGTTCCTGCTCATCTTTCACAAAAATATCCGCTGTATAAGTCATCGGATGCCCGATCATCCAGCTGGCATTCATCTGTGTATCTGTAAGTGTATCCCTATCCTTCTCATGCAGATATATTTTTACGCCAAACTCTCCTGCAACAGCCGCAGCCCCTGTAATATGGTCAAAATGCGCATGCGTAAGAAGAATTGCAGCTGGCTTTGCCCCAGAAGCTTTTATTTTCGATATAAGCATATCTGCCTCTTCACCCGGATCTATAACTATAAGTTCGTTCGTTTTTGTATTTGTGACCAGATAACAGTTTGTCTCAACCGGTCCAACCACATAATGCTCCAATTTCATATTTGTCATTTAAATCTCCTATTTAGGTGCCTGACCCTATTAAATTTTTATAAAAAACCACCGGGATCCTAACCGGTGGTTCTTTCTACATCTATAACGCTTTCTATCTGTCTAATCTTTTCAACAAGGCTGTTGATCTGTTTTCTTCCTTTTGTGTTGAAAAATACTTCGATCGTAGCAATTCCCTGCTTGCTTGTCTTAGAATGAATTCCGTTTATATTGATTTCTTTTTCTGTAAATACTTTTGATATATCAACAAGCAATCCTGATCTGTCATTACAGAATATCTTAAGCTCTGCCTGGTATTCGGCATTTGCATCTTCGTATACCGTATCCTCCCACTCTGCCTCAATGAGCCTTTGCTTTTCAAGCTTTGATAAACCTATAATATTTACACAGTCAGTCCTATGGATCGAGATACCTCTTCCTCTGGTGACAAAGCCTACTATCTCATCGCCCGGCACAGGACTGCAGCACTTTGAAAAATGAACCGCTACATCATATAATCCATGAACTACAATTCCGCTTCTGGATCTGCCCTGCTGCGTCTGCTGCTGCGCTGCCTGAGGCTTGTCCGCTACACTGTCCATAACATCCGCATCTGACAATGGGACAATATGATCCTTTTTGTATTCATCATACATACGGTTTACGATCTGGCTTTCCTTAAGTCCGCCGTGTCCGACTGTTGCAAGACAAGAATTCCAATCATGGAAACCATATTTTCTGCGGATCTTTTCCTGATATTCCGGCTTATTTATATCTGAGAAATTAATACCTTTTGTTTTTGCATAATTAGCTATAAGCTCTTTTCCATGAAGGATATTTTCTTCTTTAAGCTCGCTCCTGAACCACTGGTTTATCTTGTTTTTCGCCTGTGTACTCTTTACTATTTTGAGCCAGTCACGGCTTGGTCCCTTCGAATTCTGGGACGTGATTATCTCTATCTGGTCACCATTTTTGATGACATAATCTATGGTAACAAGCTTTCCGTTTACTTTTGCTCCAACCATTTTATTACCGACAGCCGAATGGATGCTATACGCAAAGTCTATCGGTGTAGACCCTTTTGGAAGATTCTTTACATCTCCCGATGGTGTAAATGCAAATACATTGTCAGAAAAAAGATCAAGGTCGCTCTTTAAAAGACTCATAAATTCTTTGTTATCTGACATATCCTGCTGCCACTCAAGAATCTGACGGAGCCAGCTTAGCTTTTCCTCCTCGGTAACAGTTGTTGCCGTAGCATTTCCATTATTTGCCTCTTTATATTTCCAGTGGGCTGCGATACCATACTCAGCAGTACGATGCATCTCATAGGTCCTGATCTGGATCTCAAAAGGCTGTCCGCTTGGTCCGATAAGAGTAGAATGAAGGGACTGGTACATATTCTGCTTCGGCATGGCAATGTAATCCTTAAAACGCCCCGGAATAGGTTTGTATTTTTCATGCATTATGCCAAGCACCGCATAGCAGTCCTTTATTGAATCAACAAGAATCCTTATCGCAAAAAGATCATATATCTGATCAAGTGTCTTGTCCTGATTTACCATCTTTTTGTATATACTGAAAAAATGCTTGGCTCTTCCGTATATATCAGCCTTTATGCCTGACTCAGAAATGTATTTTTTAACATCATCAACAAGCCCCTGAATATAATTATCACGTTCCGTCTTACGCAATGCGATTTTTTCTACAAGATCATAATATGCTTCCGGATAAAGATATTTCATCGATAAATCTTCCAGTTCAATCTTTATCTTGCTGATACCAAGACGCTGTGCTATCGGACAATAGATATCCTGCGTTTCACGGGCGATACGCATCTGTGCTTCCGTTGACTGGTATTTAAGCGTCCGCATATTATGAAGTCTGTCGGCAAGTTTGATCATTATGACCCTGATATCCTTTGCCATAGCAAGGAACATCTTTCGCAGATTTTCTGCCTGCATTTCAAGCCTGTCTGCATTTTTATCCTTAGGATCCTTTGTGCTGTCCGTAAGGTGCAGATGCTTGAGTTTTGTGACACCATCGACAAGAAGAACTACATCATCACCAAACTGCTCCCGCATCTCGTCCTCGGTCATAACTGTATCCTCAAGCACGTCATGCAGAAGCCCTGCTGCAATAGTCTCCTTATCCAGCTCTAATTCAGCAAGAATGATCGCAACACATAGTGGATGTATTATATATGGTTCTCCTGATTTGCGCACCTGTCCCTCATGCGCATTATAAGCAACCCTGTATGCTTTCTCTACAAGGCTTGTGTCCGTAGATGGATGATACTTTTTTATCTCATCCAACAATTCATTGAAAAGTTCTTCCGGACTTGTAAAATCTCTTGTTCCTCTTATACCACTTGTGTCAGAACGCATTTTGTCAGCCATGCGCTCTAATTCTTCTGCTGAAAAATCTGCCAATAAACTCACCTCTTATTGCATTTTTATAATGGAATATTATATTTTATTTTTGTACAAATTGCAATATTTTAGTGTATTATGGATGGCTTATTTTAATTTCCCTATACCGGGTTACCCTATAACCATTTTTACACCGCCGTACATTCCGGCTGCATTTCCAAGTGTTGCAAGCTTTATTTCTGTCTCACGGCTTGCGTGGAAAGCATATTCTTTGTAATATTTTGAAGCTGTATCGATAATGATATTTCCGGCCTTTGAAAGACCTCCACCAACTACAAATACTTGCGGATCGATCACACATGAAACAGATGCCATGGCTTTTCCCAATAATCTCATTGATTCCTCTACGGCTGCAAGACCTGCTTTGTCACCGGCTTTTGCTGCATCGCATACATCTTTTGCTGTAAATCCTGCATTAAGGTCAAGCTCCGTCTCCACGGTTCTATGTGCAGCTATGTATTTTTCTGCCACATTTACAAGTCCGTTTGCAGACGCATACTGCTCAAGACAGCCCTTTTTACCGCACCCACAGCACTCAGACTCATCATCTATCATAGGCATATGCCCGATTTCTCCTGCTGCACCATTTGTTCCGGCAACAATTTTTCCGCCACGGATGATCCCGCCGCCTACACCTGTTCCGAGAGTTATCATAACGACGTCTTCGTAGCCTTTTCCGCCGCCCTGCCACATCTCACCAAGTGCAGCAACATTTGCATCATTACCGGCTTTTACTTTTACTCCGCCGCAAATAACTGAAAGAGCCTTTTCAACATTGAATACGCCCCATCCTAAATTCACACATTTGAGAACTGTTCCATCATCCTTCACCGGTCCTGGTACACCCATACCAATTCCTTCAATATCATCTGTTGTAATACTCTTTTTTTCATTATTTTCTTTTATAGATTCAGCGATATCCGGAAGAATGAGTTCTCCATCATTCTCAGTTCTTGTAGGGATCTCCCATGTATCTACAAGCTTTCCTGTTGTCTCAAAAAAACCTATCTTTACAGTTGTTCCACCTATGTCTACTCCATATGCATATTTCTTCATTATTCAATCTCCTTCACAATTTACACTGTGGTGCGCAGTCTGATCACAGCGCCAGAACTGCGTCTTAACAGCAGCTATAAGTCTATATTATTTCTAAAAGTATTTTTTTTCAACTTATTTATTAAAAATCTGCCATCTTTCCATATAATTTCCACCGATGATCCCATTAGCTGAATTAGTAAATCCAAGCCTTTCTGCAAGTCTCCTGGATTTTGTATTTGCCGGTTCGATAAAGCAGCTTATGCTGTCATAGCCTGTATTCTTCCAGGCATATCCTATAATAAAATCACATACCTCCGCTGCATAGCCTCTGCCCTGGTATTCAGGTGCGATTATGTATCCCAGCTCAAGTTCACTTTTTCCATCATATTCCCTGTTATCAAGCCCCGCTCTTCCTATAAGCTTTCCATCTGTCCTGTCAAATACAAGCCACATACCATATTCAAAATATCCGTATACATATTTTATATAATTTTTTTGATATTCTGTTTCTTTTTCAAGATCATATAATGGCTCAACGAAATCTGTAATTCCAGGCTTTTCATAAAGATCGTAAAGTGCCGGGATATCAGAAAGTGAAAGCTCCCGGATCATGCACCGCTTTGTGTATCCTATCACCCATGGTATTCCGTTATAACGCATCCTTATCTTGTCAAGGTATTGCGCATCGACCTCTTTAAGGCTTTCAAATGCATATTGTGTGCCTATGTCCATCTGTCCTGCCGCAGCAACATGTACCTCATCGGCTGTTTTTACCTGCGAGCGGTCTGTGACGATCCATACACAATCCTTTTTGTCTATTGCATTTTTTGAAAAAAATTCCTCGAGACCATGTTTATCTATTCCGTTTTTCAGTGAGATCATCCGGTCAGTTTTTCTTTTATTGCAAAAAGAGACAAGCTTTCTGCCTGCCTCTTCTATAAGAATGATCATTATACAGTCTCCGGTTCCGGATATTCAACACCAAATGTTTCAACTGTTACTGTTTTCATTTTCTGATCCTCAAGCGGACGATCCATATAATCTGTTGTCACACATGCGATTTTGTCTACAACATCCATGCCTTCTGTCACTTTGCCGAATGCTGCATACTCTCCGTCAAGGTGAGGTGCATCCTTATGCATGATAAAGAACTGGCTTCCCGCTGAATCAGGGATCATGGTACGCGCCATTGAAAGCACTCCTGCTGTATGTTTTAAATCGTTTTTAAATCCGTTACCTGAGAATTCTCCTTTGATCTCATATCCCGGACCGCCTGTTCCGTTTCCATCCGGATCTCCGCCCTGGAGCATAAAGCCTTTTATTACTCTGTGGAAAATTACTCCATCATAGAAATTATGATTGATAAGGCTGATAAAATTGTTTACTGTGTTTGGTGCGATCTCAGGATAAAGCTCTGCTTTTATCACGTCACCATTTTCCATTGTGATTGTTACTATTGGATTCTGTGCCATATTTTTTCTCTCCTTCTTTTATATGTACTCCCGGAATCTTCTTCAAACGAAGCATTCTGAGAGTACATTTATTTATTCAAGCTTACCGCATCTTATTTTTGGCAAATTATGCCTGAAGTGCCTCCACAACCTTTGGAAACTCCATAAAATGCGAAGCCTTTATAAGTATTGTATCTCCTTCTTTTACATATGAAAGAAGTTCGTTTGTCATATCCTCTCGTTTTTCAAAATAATGCACATCAACATTACTGTCCGTTTTCTGTGCGCCCTGTGCGTATTGTTTTGCAAGACTTCCAGCACAAAACAGGGCATCTATATGATCATTTCCGACTGCTTTACCAACCTCATAATGAAGTTTTTCCTCATCACTTCCGAGTTCTCCCATATCACCTAAAACAGCTATAGTCCTGCCGCTTGCATGGGATAAGACTTCTATCGAAGACTTCATGGAAACAGGATTTGCATTATAGCAGTCGTCTATTATAGTCATGTTGTTATGCTTTATAAAGTTTGTTCTTCCTGCTATAGTTTTTGCAGCCTCAATGCCATTCTTTATCTCGTCAACAGTAAGTCCTAGTTTAAGACCTACCGCAGCTGCTGCCATTGCATTGTATACGTTGTGTTCACCAGGAATATGTATCTGCGCATCAAATTCTCCCTGTGGTGTGACAAAATGCGCTTTCATTCCGTCAAATCCGAGATTTTGTATACCGGTCGTGTATACTGATTTCGTAACTGCTGCAGCATATGCTTTATTGCCGTTGTTGTTTTGGCTGTTATCACCACAGCTTTCTGCTGACTGTCCTTTACCATAAAATACAACAGGCTTTCCGTTTACAGTCTGTTTTGTCGCAAGCTTATCGTCATCACCGTTTAACACTACCGATGCATCCGGCATCATATGCTCAAAACACTCTGTCTTTGCCCTGAGTACTCCGTCCCTGTCACCTAAAAATTCAAGATGGCAATATCCTATATTTGTGATCACCATTATATCGGGACATGACATTGCAGATAATCTGTGCATCTCACCAAAATCAGATATTCCCATCTCGAGAACTGCTACCTGATGCTCATCACGGATCCTGAAAATCGTAAGTGGAAGACCTATCTCATTATTGAAGTTTCCGGCAGTTTTCAGTACGCTGTATTTTTGCTCCAAAACAGATGAAATCATCTCTTTTGTACTGGTCTTTCCGACACTTCCTGTAATCCCCACAACTTTTATGTCAAGACTTTTTCTGTAAAAAGCAGCAAGCTTTTTCATCGCCTCTGTCGTAGAATCGACAAGCACATATGGACCTGCCGGATCCTCAAGTTTTTTCTCTGAAAGGACTATAGCGGCACCTTTTTGAAAAACATCAGGGATGAATTTATGTCCATCGACTTTTTCGCCCTTTACCGGTATAAAAAGGTATCCCTCCTCAACAAGTCTGCTGTCAATAACAGCTCCTTTTATGCGGTCTGATAGCAGTGCCTCGTCACCTATATATTCTCCTTCACAGGCTTTGGCAATATTTTCAAATGTAAGATTTTTCATGTATTGATCTGACATTTTACACCTCGTATTTTTTGAGCGATATTGTGATCAAATGCTCACATAGCTGGTTAAAATTAACACCTACTGCAGCTGCCTCCTGTGGAAGAAGGCTTGTCGGTGTCATACCTGGAAGTGTATTTGCTTCGAGACAGAACATTTCGTTTTTGTCATTTAATAGGAAATCAGATCTGGAATATGTATCAAGTCCGATAACTCTGGCAACTTCCTCTGCATAATGCTGCATCTGCTTTGTAACTTCATCCGGAAGTTCTGCCGGACAAGTCTCTACTGTGCTGCCAGCTTTGTATTTATTCTTATAGTCATAGAATCCTGCGATAGGTGCGATCTCTATTATAGGAAGTGCTTTTCCCTCAATAACTCCGACAGAGAATTCTCTTCCCTCTACATACTCTTCGATAACTAGTTCGTCTTCCCACTTAAATGCATCGTCAAGTGCAGCCTTGAATTCGTCTGCATTTCTTACTATGGTAACACCTATACTTGAACCACCACAGCATGGTTTTACAACACATGGCAAAGTAAGATCGAGCTTTGTTACATCATCTTCCCTAGTATCTCTTGTCATAGAGATTCCCTTTGGAGCAGGGATTCCATTTGCAAGGAAAAACTGCTTTGATGTCTCTTTGTTCATTGCGATTGCAGAGCTTAAGTAATCGCTGCCTGTATATCTGATCCCGAAAAGATCAAATGCAGCCTGGATCTTTCCATTCTCACCATTTTCTCCATGAAGCGCCATAAATACAATATCTGCCATCTGGCACATTTTTATAACGTTTGGTCCAAAGAAACATGCCGACTGATCTTTACGTGAAGCTTTAACCTTTGCAAGATCAGGCGCAACTGTAGGTATATCACTGACCTTTACGCTTATCTCATCCGCACGGTCAAATATACCTGTCAGATCCTCTTCCTTATCGCTGTATCCCATAAATACATCTAATAGTATAACTTTGTGTCCATTCTCCTTAAGAGCTTTTGCAACCATGCTTCCTGTCTTGAAGGAAACATCTCTTTCTGTGCTCAGTCCACCTGCAAGTACTACAATGTTCATTTTGATCCTCTTTTCACAATTGATATTTAATCAAACTTGTTATTTTAATATTGTGTTATTTATATAATTCTTAAAAAGTATAACACCTTATATTCTTTAACTCAAGAAAAATGGTCAAAAAGCAACCGTTTTTTCCGGTAACTTTCTGACCACTTTATGAGGCATATTCAGTGTGTATATCCTGACATTGCAAGCTTTACAAACACTCTTCTGCCTATCGTATCCTTTGCGTGGAGCGAATTTCCATATGAATATATGAGTTCTCTCATCTGCTCACTTGTTAGTTCATTCTTGTTGAACAAAATCTGCCTTAATATTTCGTTTTGATAATACATCTGTACATTATGGCTTTCGCCTATTATGTCTATTATGCCATCAATATACTGTCCAGGCAGTCCCCCATTTGCCTCCAATACTCCTTCTGACATTTGTACCTCTTATTTCCTCCTTTATGATCCCCTAATCTGATATGACTATTTTTACACACTTCAGCCATATTTACCAGTCGCGGAATGCGACTGATATAGTGTACAAAATCATCCGGTCTAATTCATTGATCTTTTGAACCTCCTTTGCCTGTATTATCGCCTGTTCAGAGGTTCCCTTAATCTCATCATATAGTACATAGGAATGTTCAAAGTTTCCATCTGCTGTAAGTACTTTAAGTTTTACACATCATTTAGTATTTTTTATATACCGGTACTACCGCATATCAGTATAAACTGTTACTGTTCTCCGATTATGTATATTTTTGCCAGTTCAAAACTTGTTATTGCCCCATTTGTTAATTCCTGCTGTTTCTTCCTTAGGGTATCGCGGTTTATAGACATTTTTGTCTCTATTCCTGCAAATACTTTGTATCCGGACATATAATCCGTATAATTTGCAGCTTCTGCAAGCCCATATATCTGGTTATCATACTTTAGCGATATATCCAGTGTGCTGCATACCCTTCCGATGCTGTTCATGTAGCCCTTATCTTCCTGCCAGTCACTTGAGCCGGCAAATACATCATTGGCATCCATTATAAATCCTGATCCACTTACGTGAAGAAGTGCAAAGCCTCTGTAATATCCATCACAAAATGCCGAATCCGAATTGTGGAACTGCATGAAAATATATTTTTTACCGTAACGCTCGCAGAGCATTATTTTCTCGGTCTTTTCGTTAAATGATCTGACACCGCCATCTATAACGGATGTCTGTGCTGTCTTTACACAGCTGTTTCCATCTTTTTTGTATAGTTCAAAGATAAGATCATCTTCACTTGAATGTCTGACCACAAGCATTTCATCACTGCCATCGTTATTAAAATCTGTAACATAATATCCGATGATTCCACTTATATCTGCATTTGTATAGTTTACAGGATATTTTCTTCCAGTACCATTATCTGCAATGGCATTTACTGTGCCCTGTACGCCGGATCTGGCCGGATTTGCCTTCATGTATTTTGCGAATGGATCGTTTTTTGTGATCTGTGCGCCAAAATCCACCACTCCGTTTTCAACTGTATATTCGTAGTCACCATAAACACATTTTCCGCTGTATCTCCAGTTTACTACTCCGCCATTTACATAATACCAGCTGCTGCCGTATTTAACTAATGTTTTGGCATTTTCAGACCAGTTTATCTGTCCGTTCTCTATAAACCACCATGTTCCGTTATATTTACATAATGTGCGGGCGCCAAAATCAATCCTTCCACCATTTATGTACCACCAGATCCCGTTGTATCTGTACAATGTTCTGGCACCAAAATCTACAACTCCGTTTCTGACATACCACCATGAGCCGTTATATCTGCATAATCCTGTGGCGGAGAAATTTACCCTGCCGCCGCTCACGTAAAACCAGTTTCCATTGTATCTGCATAAACCGGCAGCATTAAAGTTTACTTTTCCGTTGCTCACATAAAACCAGTTCCCGTTATATTTACAAAGAGTTGTTGCGCTAAAGTTTACCTTGCCGCCGCTTACATAAAACCAGTTTCCGTTATATTTACAAAGAGTTGTTGCACCAAAGTCCACCATGCCGTTTTTTACATAGAACCAGTTTCCATTGTATTTGCACAGGCCTGCAGCGTTAAAGTTTACTTTTCCGCCGCTTACATAAAACCAGTTTCCATTGTATTTACATAACGTATGGCTGTCAAAATCGATCTTTCCGTTTCTGACATACCACCAGTTCCCATTATATTTCACAAGTGTCGTTGTGCCTGTGGCAATTTCTCCGTTTACATAATAATTCCAGTCCGTGCCCTCATGAAATAATCCGTTTTTGATCGAGGTATCAGCAGTTGTATCCGCAAGTACAGTCTGGCTGTCAAGCAAAGATGTGCCTGCAGGAAATACTGCAGCTGCGATAGCAAAAGAGACTAATGGGATTAGTAGGGATTTTAAAAATTTTTTCATATGTGATCTCCTCGACTGACTTTTTTAGTAAATTCATTGTAATATGTAGCTCTCTGATGGTCAATTGTTAATTTCCCTACGTTTAATGAAAAAACACTACATTTCCTGGCCTTGAAAAATCTACCCTTCCTTTATTTATATACCACCAATATCCATTGTATTTAAATGTCGTTGTTGAAAAATCCACTACTCCATCACGCACCAGCCACCACGATCCATTTTTGAAATAGACTGTTTTTCCGATCAGCATTGCGTCATATACTCCGTTTTTACCGAAATCTATACGGCATGGAATGACCATCAGCTGTTTTTTCAGCTGCTGCATCTTTTCAGCATCCGGCTTATCCCGGTTTCTTATCTCTGCATTGTTCTGCACATTTTAACGTCTCCTTTCCACTATTTATCATTTACAAGATTTAGGTCGCAGCATTTTTCAATATAGTTTCAAAAATATATTTTTTACGACAAAAAACCCCGCACCACGTTTGTGATGCGGGATTTCATATTTTTTACATTTATGAAATTATGTATGCATTGTTATATGCCATATTTTTAGAATTTCACAATTCCTTTTACTATATTAAAGTAAGAACCATTGTATTTCAATTTTCCTGTGTAGCCCCATGCGACCTTGCCGCCACTTACTGCAAACCAGCTGTTTCCGTATCTGCAGAGTGTTGTGCTTGTGTTAAGCACACCATTTCTTACATACCACCATGTTCCAGCGTATTTTGTGAGTGTTGTTGCCTTAAAGTTTACTACACCCTTCTGTACATAGTACCATGCACTGCC
>ERZ780198.771-NODE-771-length-33473-cov-4.792208_pt1 | contig 33473 bp, 35 predicted proteins | sample MGYA00510979_ERZ780198 | MGnify/ENA primary metagenome ERZ780198 (study PRJEB29588, sample SAMEA2158039) | human gut metagenome | biome: human gut; feature: human-associated habitat; material: faeces | place: Denmark | collected 2008/2010 ...
AAGGGAGCTCTATTAAAGTTACCCTTTTTTACCACCGATATGAAAAAGAAATTTTCTGCTAATTTATGATTGACTTTTCATAGCTGGTCTCCATTTCATAAAATTTTCAGCAGGGAAATCCACAGGCTTACCTGTGGGTATTAGTGAGTGTTATTGTTACGCAATATTTTCTACTTCCTTTACCCACTCATGAATTGGAACGTATTCTTTTTCTGAAAAAGCTAGGGAAATAGTGAAATTCTTTTTCTTACCGGATTCAGACTTACATTCCAATTTGTATTGGTCGTAAGGTAGAATCTTGGTGATTTGCAAGTCGATCCTGTCATTTATGTCGGCATCATCATAGTAAGTGATTTCATATCCACACAGACAGTTAATAGGACCATTATATGCATATACTGTCCATGTAGCAGAATTGAGCATTCTGCAGATAGAATTGCTAAGAAAAATCAACCGGTCTCTCAGTATATTTTCTCTTTCCATATGGTATTACGCCTCTCTTTCATGGGGAGAGAAAGAAAAACGTGTTTTCTTCTCTCCTCAATTTTTATATCAGTTCTTTGATTGCCTTTACAACTGCCTTTGGCAGTTGCTCCGGACAATTTGTAGAAACGAATTTTGCTGCACAGCTTTTGGACATATTCTGACAGTAGATGTATTCAATTCCTTTCTGGTCGTTTCCCAAGCCAAATGTAATAAATCTGACTTTCTTTTTGGAATAGTCCATAAGCACATTTTTTATATCAGAATATGCATCCTGGTACGAATTATATGCTGACGGTTTACCATCAGAAATGATAAATACAAATTTTTTCTCTTCATGACGGTTTGCTACCTTATCGGCACAATATCTGAGAGCCATTCCATCTCTATTGTAACCGCCCGGAGTCAATGAACAGATTCTGTATTTATCCTTGCCATCTACAGAATTGAATTCTGCAAGGGAATGCATCTGCATGCCACCTGAATAATTATGTCCATATACCATTACTGGAATATTCATAATTTGGCCAAACTCATAAATGATCAGAGCAGTATTTATTGCACTGAGTAATTTGTTATCTGTGCTCATACTGGCTGAGCAGTCAATAAGAACTGATATTGCCATATTAGGAATATCTTCCGGCAGATCATTTTTGCAGAAAATTTTTCGATCAAAACGGTATAAATGATTACGATCAAGGTAACGGCCGTTATACATTCCATCTAATTTACCTCCCTGCTGCTGGTCTTTGATTCTGCGGGTAATCTCTTTTGCCATTGCAGCAGATGTTTTTCCAGCTCCATCATCAATTAATGTATGATAGAGATGCATATTTTTTTCTGTGACAGTCCCTCTTTTTATTTCTACATTTATAGAAGCATTATAAGAGGTAAAGTCGAATTCTTTGACCTCTTTTTTTAATTCTTCATCCAGCCTGTCCTGCTCCTTTTCTCTCACAGAATTTTCCGCAATGGAAGTAAGGATGCGTTCAGCATCCAAAGCTTCAGGTTGATTCTCATTATAATCAGGAGTGCTGTCATTAAGTTCCTGACTGTCGGATATCTCCAACCGTTCGACTTGCTTATCATTCAAAGCTGAACCTGTATTAAGTTCTAATCGGTCATTGATATCTGCAGAATAGATATGATTCAGATCGTTCTCTAAATCAGAAAACAGATCTTCATTTGAAATGGATTGTGTATTGGAATTTGATTGTGTTGACGATGAAACATCGTCTTTAGACATTTGATTCTCAGATGGAATCTCATTAGATTGAGAAGAGGAATTTGAGGAAAGGTCTTGTTGGGTATCGGACATGCTTCCGGTTTCGCTTTCCTCGTTTCTATCAGTTCCACTATTTCCAGAATCGGTAACAGCATCCTGCTCCATCGGTTCTTTATCTTCAGTGTCTGAAGTATTGGAGCCAGTAGAGGACTTATTTTCTTCAGAAGCACCATCCTGAGGTGACTGCTCATCAGTACCAGCGTCTTGATTTTCACTAGGGGTACTGTTGTCTTCTTCCACATTCTCGGATGAATTTTCATTTCCAGAATCCGTCTGCTTATCCTCGGACCTTTCTGTAGCAGATTGATTGTCTGAGCTATCGGTTTTATTTCCGTTCACTGAATCGGATTGAATATTACTCTGGCTATCCGATGATTCTTTTGAAGGGGCTGAGTTATCAGCGCTATCATCAGAATTATTGGAAGAGTTCTGCGGTTCCTTATCTGTTTGCGAAGATTGTTCTTCACTGTTGGATTCAGTTCCTGATGAGTTCGCCTCTGAATCAGATGCTTGTTTACTTTGGCAGGACTTCATATATACGTAGAATTCACAAAATAATTCATTGACCATTTTCATCCTCTCATAGGATTTGTAGGTATGCGTTATTTTATGAATAACATCGAATCGAGAAGTCACAAAGCTGATAACTTCTTTGACATCGGACCGGGATGCATCATACTTTATCCGTTCATACTTTGCATAAGAGAGCAAAGCATTCAGGCATAATACATATTGGGGAAGTCCGTTATCAAACTGCTCATCTAAACTATCAAAATTTTCCAGTTGCATTTTCCTGAGCAGATTCAAACATTTCCCTTCACCTGGAACTGTTTTAAGAACCATTTCCTCAATAAAGCCATCTTCCAGAGAATTATCAAGGTAATCAAGAATGGTATAAAACAGGTTCATTGTTTTATTGTCCATTGTCTGAAGGTCTGCGACAAACTCATTCGCAGCTGCCCCTGATGGAGTTGGGAACATTTTCTTTTGTGAGAAATAAGCATTTTTACGTGCTATGATTAGATGATAATCCGTAAATAAAAGATGACCGCATTCGTGTAGAATCAGCCCTTTTTGTACAACTAGCTTTTCAATCCTTGTACTAGAATTTGTCATAAACTCGTTGTTCAGGTTAATTGTGATCTGCCCACGGTCGGTAGCATAGGCTACAATGGAGTCATCCGTCCACTGAATATGAAGATCGGTTCCAGTGGAATACTCTTTTGTTATTGCTGTAGCAAGATTCTGCAGATATACACCGCAGGCTTCACTTAGGAAGAAATCTTTATCAGTGATATTTTCTTTCTCTTCTGCTACTTTTTTTCTGAACTCTTTTATCATGAGCCCTTTTTCTCTCATGTCGTTCATTCTCCTTTCTGCCATAAAAGGCAACAAAAAAACCGATCAAGGAAATCCTGATCGGTTAATCAAAAAAGTTATCTATGAAATTTTTTATATAAAATATTATAACATATAAGCATTTTTAATGCAACTTTTACATTTTATTTACTAATAGTTGGATGAAAAAAAACAGGAGAACCTTTCACCAAGGATTCTCCTGTATGTGCTTACGATTAGAATGTCAGGATGACGTCCTGATTATTCTGATCTGATTATTATATTTTTTTGCCAATGCAAAACTGTACATTGTCCCTTTTGACTTTCCGTTCCAGAATGCAATGCAGCCACGGTCTTTATGAGAAGCCAAATACTTGTGCATCTTCTCATTTCGTTCAGGACCAGCGATTTTCCCTTTTTCCCAGTCAGCAGGCATACATAGAAAGATGATCTCTCTTTCCTTTGCATATCGTTCTGCCAGAGAATCTGTACCTTGAGCTCCTCCTGATAAGATTACGAGCGTCTTATCGGCTTTTGACGAAAGGATTTTATCCATTTTCATACAGAATAAGGAATAATCGGTAAAAGAACGGCTTCCGACAACAAGACAAATAAACATATTGCTCTCATCTACATATCGGAAACTATCGTCTTCACCAATTGGACATGGCTCTTTATAGGATGCTATTCGCTCATATTCCGCTGTTTCCATTTCACAGGGTTCAGCAAAATGAGGGCATCTTAATGTACATATATACATGTTCCATCGCCTCCTAAGCGCTATACTCTAAATTGAACCAGATATAACTAGGAATATCTAGCTTCATAGACTTGATGCGATCTCTACCCTCATTAGTGTTAGGTATAAATGAGGGTGCCTGTTTTTCCTCTTCAATAATTGATAAGATATGATGTTTATGGTTGTCGGAACCTATCAGTATTTTTGCCGCATCATATAAGCCCAAGGTTCTAATATCATATGCTGAGTTCAGTTTAATGACATTTTTGACCCCATATATTTTTTCCAGTGCGGTCATTACGGTTCTTATGGCAGTTCCTTCGTCCAGGCATTTTCCAGAAACAGATGGATCAAAGTCATTTCCCATATATCCATAATACTGGATTCCATATTCCTTCCCCACAATATAAGGAGAATCAGTGCAGACAAATTCTGACCATTCTGCTCCACATACTTTATGACGCTTACCTACTTTTGTAAATTGATACTTACGTCCAAGGTATATAAATTGTGAACCAGAAACAGATTCGTAGGATATTTCTTTTGTATGACAGGAACCGGTCCAGTTATCCTCATATCCATACATTTCATCAATCTCTTTTGCATAGAGATCACGATCCATGAAAGTAATCAGCCATTTATTCAAGTTCAGGGAAGTCTCTCCGTATAGAGCTTCTGTCCAGAAGTTTTTTTGAAAGTCTTCCTGCTTGTGAGGAATATGCTTCGATATTTTCTCCCATTCTTCTTTCATTACATCAGAAAATTTAGGAAGAGGGTTGGAATCGGCATTTGAATAACGTACACATTCATTACCTTTTTCATCACAGCATATAAACACGTATTCTTCAGGAACAGGTCTATCTAATTCGCAATATCCCAGAGGATCTGCTACATAATACCAGGTGCCTGCATTTTTGTACATGTGCCGGGCATAGTAGATAGGCTGCCCTTTTACCGGAATTATAACTTTCCATAATTCGTTATAGTCATCATTTTCAGATCTGATAAGTGTAACCTTTATTTCTTTTTTATTCATAATATTATAAATTGCATCTTATAACATAAGTACTGCAATTACTGCCTGCTGGCAGTCCTCCTTTCATTTTCGCCTCTGAAGCAATATCCGCAAAATTCCCAGGTATTGGAATCATACCTTTTAAAGGTCATAAAGGTTGATCTGAATTTTCCTGTAGAATCCGGAATGGAATTATATGCTTCTCCAATCTGTGCACAGTCGCTTCTGTAGCAGGCTGGAGGAATGCAATTCATGAAGTATTCAACGACTTCATCTTCAACATAGTCGCCTTCATCTAACGCATCACAGTAAAACCAGTCCCAGTTATAGACTTTTTTATTATTGCATTTACGGCGCTTCCGCAATTTTTGTGTACGTTCTCTTTCTTCAAGTTCTAACTTTACATCCTGAAAAATTGGTTTTAGCTGCAGTTTCGCTTGTATTTTTTTCGCAATGACCTTGTCGGGAATCCATCCATTACTTCCCGCTTCAACGTGATGTGGACCATAGCAAATACGATATTCTTTCATCTTGTTCTCTCCTTTCGCATAAAAAAAGCAGTTGGTTAGGAAACCAACTGCAAATAATAAAATCCTATATGAAATTTTTAAATTAACTATATTATACCAAGTAGTTTCAAATATGTAAATAATATTTCCTATAATCTTTTCCTGTCAGAAGAATAGGGGGAATGGAGAATGCAGAGAATAATAACAGCCTGGATGGTTATTTAAAGCTCATTTTTATTTTGCCTTCTCCACCTCTAAGAAGGGATAGCGTTGCTGTAAATTTACCTGACTTTCCGGACAACCCAGATACTCGTATTTTCTCACCGTTGACAAGCTGCTGCAGTTCATCATCAGACAGATCTTTTTTACAGCACGTTGTAAAGCATTTTGTTCCGCATTCCGGACATCTTATAAGGGAGCCGGTTCTTACCATATGAACATTTTTCTTTTTACAGCGAGCCTTTCCACAGATGATAGAAGTATCTTCCTTTTCATATCTGGCGCCGCTATTCTCAAATTCATACCCTACTTTTCTTTTTTCAGTATCAATGACCAGGAAAGCACTGAATGTTTTCCCAGATTTTGCCTTGATTCCCTTGATTAGATCGGTTTTATGATTATAGAGTAGCTTATCAAATTGTTCCTGCCCCAATAGATTCATTATTTCACGGTTAAGACCGAAACCACATGTTTTGTTTTTATAGTTTTCGCAGGCGCAACCAAATCGTGTTGTCATAACCTTTCCGTTACATATGGGACAGTTACCTATTTCTTTGGAATCAAAAGGTTCCAGTCCGGGATCTTCCTGAGCTGTTGCTTGTTTGATTGCTTCAACTGTACTTCGAACATAGCTGTACAGCTTTTCTTTATAGACAGCGCCACTGATTTGTCCTTCAGCAATTTGGTTGAGACCTTTTTCCCAGCTTGCAGTCATTTTAGGCGATAGCAGGCTAGGTATGTGCTCTTTGATTATATCGTAGAGTATTTCACCGTCGGGATGAGGTTTTATGACTTGTGTCTTGCTGTCCAAAGTAATATATCCTATTTTGATCAGTTTTTTGATTGTGTCAGCCCTTGTTGCACTGGTACCAATTCCTTTTCCCTGTATTTCAGCTCTAAGATCTTCATCCTCAATAAGTTTTCCTGCATTTTCCATAGCAAGAATAATTGAACCGGATGTATATCGTGTTGGAGGTGATGTCTGTCCATTTTTTATTGAAAATTCTGCGTTTAGGATGTCTCCCTTATGGATTCCATGGATAGAGGCAGTTTTTTCATCTTTTGTACCAGTTATCTCCATCCAGCCAGGTTTTTCCAGTATTTTTTCAGAGGCATAAAAATGTTCACCATTAGCATGTTTGAGCAGGATTTCCGTCTTATTATACTCGGCAGGAGGATAGAAAATAGACAGGAATCTATCGGTGATCAATTTATATACGGATAACTGAAGGTCATTGAGTTTGCTTACATCTGTTTCTCCTGTAGGAATGATAGCATAGTGATCGGTTATCTTGCTGTCATCAGTATACTTGGACTTAGACAGTCCATCATACATATTCTGTAATATGATCTTTTCCGCAATGTCAGCATGATACTGTCCTTTTGCAAGCCCTTCAAGGTTATCTTCTATTACATCAGCGACAGCAGTTGACAGCACCCTTGCATCTGTTCTGGGATAGGTTGTAAGCTTTGCTTCGTAGAGTGCTTGGGCTATTTCAAGTGTTTTATCAGGACTTATTTTGAAGAGCTTTGAACATTCTGCCTGTAGTTCAGCCAGATTGAAAAGTAGTGGAGCCTTTTTCTTTTCAATTTTATTAGTAACATTTTCGACAAGGAGCCGATTATCCTGAGCTAACTGCGCTTTCAACTGAGCTGCATCTTTTTGCATCTTAAAGCCGGTTTGATCATATAGTAGAGGACTTTCATAATACATAGAGCTTGCGTCTGCTTTCCAGTTGGACTTAAATCCGGAATCGGCTTCAATTTTGTAAAAAGAAGTTGGGGTAAAATTACGAATGGCTCTCTCCAGCTCCACTACGAGCCCAAGAACACAAGTCATTACACGTCCTACAGCAATTACTTTTCTTTTCTGGGACTTGATTTTCTGATTATATTCATATCCGAATTTTACCGACATGGCTCTGGAGAAGTTGATACCTACGGCATAATCTTCTATTGCTCTCATATATGCAGATTCTGATAAATTATCATAATACGACAGCTCTTTTGCTTCTCTGATACCATTTTTTATTGATGCATCGGTGTAGGAGTCAATCCAGATCCGCTTTATTCGGATTTTAGGATTAATTCCTGCCTGCATTAAGATCAGTCGTTGTATGTATTCTCCTTCACGACCAGAGTCTCCGGCAATAAAAAGTTCGTCCACATCGTCTCTATGATATAGTTTTTTGACAATTTCGAATTGCTCTTTTACATCCTTTATAACTTCGTACTTGTATACTTCCGGCAAAAAAGGTAAGGTATTGAGCGTCCACTTTTTCAGGTTTTCATCGTATACTTCCGGATAAGAAAGAGTTACAAGATGGCCTACGCTCCAGGTAATTATCCATTCTTCATTTTCGAGATAACCATTTTCTCTTGAAAATGATCCGAGCACCTTAGCGAAGTCAGCGCCTACCGAAGGCTTTTCACAGATGATCAATTTATGTTGAACCAAAATTTTTTCCCTCCTGTTAATATATGCTATGATAATTCTATAGCATATTATACCATATACGGAAAAACAGACAATAAAAAAAGCTGCCAACACTGCAGCTCTTAGGGATCTGTTTAGAATGCATTATTACCTGGAAGGCTTTCCAGATAAAATTTTTCAAAAACAGCAGAAGGATTTTCTTTATATAGATTTTTGAAATAATCGCTCTGCTTCATCATTTTTTTATGCCTGTAATAGGTCGCTTCAGCCATTCCAAGACTCTGAAATATATCACTATCTGTCATGGTCTGACTCATCCAAATTATATCCGAATACCGGTATAATTTGGATGTATTAATATTCGAGAAAACTTTTTTATGGCGGCCTGCTCTTCTGTTTTTATTTCTGTTATATTTATCAGGAGAAATACTTAATGCTACATGGTCATCTTCCACACGCAGATTAAATCCAACTGCGCTTAACGCATCTCTCATTTTCTCCATATTCTTCTTATTATAGTTTTTATCGTAATATGGATCTATATCCAGAGAGAAATACACCGTGCACAAATCATCTATTTTCATGATTCACGTTCCACCTTTCTGATATAATAATACTATATATACTAATATGAATCAATCATTTTTAAAACTGATTGATAAAATAAAACCCGACTACTTTTTAGTAGTCGGGTTGAGATCAGTAGCTATGCTGGATAACATGTCAGAATATATAATCTAGTACAGCCTCCTGCAGCATCAGTGTCCTTCCCTAAAAACAAAAGGACCTGATTACATATGATCGGTCCATCCTGCCAATTGTGGGCTTTACCTTTCAAGTATTTTTTTCCACAATGCTCCATATCGCATACAATACGGAAATAAGGTTCTTTGCCTGTACATAACCATTTGGGAAGATCCGGTGAATCATACATCATATCACAGATCAATTCTTCAATGTTTATGTTCTGAAAGAAACAGGATGCGCCTTTTACATCTTCAGTCAAGCATCTGTTCATAAGATACTCATCTGTCTTAAAAGAATGCTCGTATACTGCATGGCAGTCATGCAAGGTTTCGGAACAATCTTCAATCATATCAGCTACGAACTGATATTTATTATACATTTCTGCCATACAGAAACTCCTTTCTACAATCTGTTTGCTTTAAAATAGAGCATTTCTTTCTCCGATATTGCTCCTGATTCATTGTCAGAGATATTATCTCTGGTAAGGATGTTGAATCCTGAGAGAGAAGCTTTGGATTTTGCAGTTGTTATGCGGTCAATTGCCTTTTTCTTGCTGCTTGATATATCAGCATTTACCTGACAAGATCCTGCATTTTTCCGAATTGTGTAATCAGTTATTCCACACTTATCATATGCATACAGCATAATCAACAAGTCTGTGCTTTCTACTATTTTCATTTTTCCCTCCAATTCAAAAAAACCGACTGGAAAAATCCAATCGGTTTAATAAATAAAATAGTTTATGAAATTCTTTAATGATTATATTATACCATATTTTCACTAAATAACAACACCTAATTGTATTGACGGTTTTTGGTGGTATAGTATAATATACATAAAGAAATGAATTGAAAGAAACTATCAGATATAGTTTGCATAAATAAGGAGATTACCAGATGAATCAGGAACAGATTGAAATGCTCGTGAGAAATGATATAGATTGTAAGGATAAAATTATAGATGAGCTTACAGATATTTTCTCGGACGATATAGACATTCCAGAATACTTGTACCAAAGAGAGCCGGTGATTTCGGAAGCACATTTATTTATGAAATCGCTTTCGCAGACTATGCCAGTTCAGAAAGGAATCCTAGTCTCAGAGCTGATATTACGACTTCTGGATAACTTGAAAAAAAATCATTATATGTCTGTTTGGGAAACGATACAGGAATATATGACTGAAAGTATGAAATTAATGGAAACATTCATTGACAGGAGTATCGAGGCAGGTTCCTTATCATATATAAAGCTCAATGATATGGATATGAATAATTTTATCGATTATATTTGTGAGTATTTTGGACACATTTTAGAATATCTGAAGGAAGGTTCTTACATGGAGAAGAACGCTCAAAGATATTTTCAGAATTTTGATATTTTGGCCGGAATTGCGCTGGTAAGATCTTTTGAATAAAAAAATAGCCCTGCGTTTGAGAAACTGATGAATTAACAGTTACAAACACAAGGCTATTTTTATTTTACGATAGCAAGCTCTTTCACCTGCCTAAAAGCATCCTGTAATAGATCATATCTTTTAAATATGTTCATCTTTGGATGCTGTTCTCCGATCAATTCCAGTTCCAGAAAATTAACAACTTTAGAAAGATTCCTTTCAAAAGTATAATGCTCCTCCAGTTCTGTGTCGTTATAAGCTGCTATTTTTTCTCTTATAGACTGAGCAACTTTTACGTTAGTATAGATCATCATGAGACGATCTGTGGAATACCTCGTAATATCTTTCATATTTTTTTCCTTTCTGCCGAAGGCTTATAGAGGTGTTCAAGTTGAACACTTTTTTAATAAAAAAACCGACTGGAAATCCCAATCGGTTAAATAAAAAAATACTATTATGAAAATTTTAATATACTTTATTATACCATATTATCATTAATAAACAAGTATAAAATAGGAACTCATGCAAATCTCAGCTGCGGCTGGCTATCATCTATTCTTAGATTAGGCTGCCTCTTAGCTACACACATTTCAGGAAGATTTGCTTTTACCAGTGCTGCAGGAAGAGGTGGACATACTGCATTTCCACATCTGCGCACCTGTTCACTTCTTGGGTATGTCTTTCCTGTACAATCATGGTCGATTATATAGTCATCTGGGAAGCCTTGACATCCATATAGTTCCTTCGGCTCCAGCATCCTTAGTCCAATGTCAACAATCTGATACTCTACACCCTCTATTGTTACCAGGCCGAATCTATCTTTGGAGGTTACTGTATCAAGGGGTTCCTTAATGTCTTGTCCGGTTCCCTGCCCATAATATTTGATCAAAAATGCTCTGACTTCACCAAAGTGACCATCTCCAGCGGTGATTGTTGGTATAGGATCTCGTAAGTCTCGCCCATCACAATGGTTATTCATCTGGATAAGATTTGCTGTAACTATACTGTTATGATCCCACGCTGTTACAGTTGGTAATGGCTTTTCCACACTATCTCCTGCACCTTTGTAACCACCGTCATAATATTTGTGCAAGAATGATGTTACCAATCCATAACGGTTTGAACCATCAACGGTCATAAGCGGATCGTCAATGCCCTGTCCACGCACTTCTCCTAGCGCTGTTTCAGAATGATACTGACTGATTAAACATTGCTGGTTGCCAGTTGTAATGGTATGCAGCGGATCTTCGCAGCTGCCTCCCGGATGATTGGTTGTATTAGTGCCCATATATGGTGCAAGTTTAGGCTCAATAAGACAATGCTCATTTTTGCTCACAATCGTAGTCAGAGGATCTCTTACATCCTTGCTTCTATCCGCTGCAAATCCAGTCTGACCGATTTGTATCATATATGGCTCTACGATTCCATATCCATGCTTTCCTGTAATCGTTGGCAGCGGATTTTTGATATCGTTGGCTTTACGTTCACCGCCATGATTGCATTGGATAATAAACGGCTCTGGATTTTCCAACACAAACTTTTTCAACCCTCTAGCAATACGTTCCATTGTTTTAGGTGCTAGTGGGCGTACCGCCCGGATTCCGTATTTTTCTTTAATTTCATCCGACGTGTCAAATATGCTTGGACATGGCAAGGAGAAATCAAGCTGTGTATATGCACCTACATACGGCTTGAGCAGCCCTGCTTTGACTGCCTCGCTGTCTGCCGGTGCGTGTGTCGGTTTTGGCCATATGATCGGTTTCCCATCACATCTGGCAATCATGAAGAATCGTTTTCTCATTGTAGGAGCCCCGTAATCTGCAGCAACAAGCTCATGAAACTCTACCACATATCCCAAATCCGTCAACTGCTGTACAAACTTTTCAAAGGTCTTACCCTGTTTTGCCTTGATTGGATGATGTCCCCGATTCAACGGTCCCCAAGTCTTAAACTCTTCCACATTCTCCAACATAATCACCCTAGGTCTGACTAATCCCGCCCAACGGCAAGCAACCCATGCAAGCCCACGTATAAATTTATCTTTTGGCTTACCTCCTTTTGCTTTGCTGAAATGCTTACAATCTGGCGAAAACCATGCCAACCCTACAGGATGCCCGTTACATGCTGCCACGGGATCTACTTGCCACACGTCCTCACAAAAATGCTTTGTGTTTGGATGATTCGTCTTATGCATCCGTATAGCTTCAGGATCATGGTTGATTGCAATATCCACGCTGTAGCCTGTTGCCATTTCTATCCCTGTGGAAGTTCCACCTCCACCTGCAAAATTGTCAACTACCAATTCTCTATTAATCATAACTTACACCTTCTCTTTATTTTGTAACGATGTTAGCAGTAACGCTGATATTTGCCAGATTCTATGTCTTTTACAAATTTATCCGTAATGTCAATACCGGCATTTAATTTGTTCAGAGAATTATCTTTATCGTGTCTCAGCTCTTCAACAGCGAATCCTTTCGCATCAAAATAGTGATCGATTTCTTCTGTCAGCACTTTGGACTGTTCCACATATTTAGCCAGTTTATGCATTTTGTTTTGAATTTCTAATGATACTTTCATTTATGATACCTTTCTTAGTTTTCTCTGATATGCTCCAGTACGATTCCAGATGCAGGTTTCCCGGATTCTATCCATAGGGATATACATCTGATCATATCTGCTTCGACATTTCGCTGCCTTATGGAATTAGTTCTTGCACAATACAATTTGATATTTTGTGAATCGTAAGGAACTTTAATATCATTCAGGAATTGTATAATATAAGCTTCTTTTTCAGCGTTATTCAGAGGTTTTATTTCGACAGCAAGCGAGAACCTGCTGAATAAAGCCTCATCCATAATGTCACGCCTGTTAGTGGCAGCAAGAATTATGGATTTTGTGTTGATTTTACGGTAATAATCGAGCTCTTGCATAAGAGTTACCGTAATTCGTGACAGCTCTCCACCCGTTACGTCACTTTCTGTACCTCTTTTCTGGGAAATACAGTCGATTTCATCTATCATGAAGATAGCTTTCTTGTCAGCCATAAAGCGGAATACTTTTTGGAGTCTCTTCGTAGTGGAACCGAGCACTCCATCCATCAATGCTGCAAAATTAATATAGACAAAATCAAGATCGAAACGATAGGCAAGATACCTGCCCATCATGGTTTTGCCGGTACCTGGTACTCCATAAAGCAGTGTTGTATTCAGATATGACAGACCGATTTTTTTCATTTCGCTTGATAATTTTCGAATACGTACTATATCTTTAACAAGCTGCTTTGTCTGTTCAGATACATAATATCTGGATATTGGGAAATCGTCGCAATGTTCTGCTTCGAGGCAGTCTTTTATATCAGCGGGAATTTCGAGTCTGGGCTGGGACATAATTTCTTTTCTCCCTTCTTTAAATAGTGGGCAGCCGTGGCATTCAGCTTTAAAGTGTCATACAGATCATGCATAGAATTAATATCGAGGCATGAACAGAAAACATGTGCCATGAGCTGATATATCAGGGAAGCGCCGGGATTGTACAACAAATACGGCTGGTACTCCACTACTCCTGAAAATAACGGATCATAGCTGGCAATGACATATTCCATGAATTCAGGATGTTTCATCATCTTTCGGATATTTTTTTCATTCGGGCCATTTACGGCTTCAATGAAAAAGTCTTTTTCTGCCATACCTTCAAGAATCATGGTTCCGACCATGTGGTATCCGTCGTTTTTCTGTACGATACGGAATTTGTTTGCGCCTGGGTTCTCCGGATGGCTTATCTCACCATAAAACCCCAGCTCATTATTTCCTATAAGGGATATAGCTGTAGCCTGCGTTTTAGTGTCAACGCATATATCCTTCGATATTTGAGATAGCTTACTCTGATTTATGATTATTACATTCATATTTAGACCTCCATCTATTTTGTATGTATATTATACCATGCAATAAATAATTGAGAATACCAAGGAGAAATATTTTGTAAAAAAATACGGTATTTTTTATCAGAAATCCCTATTTTGCTGCTGTTGACGGTATTTTTGTATATGGTATAATATACATATATAGATATAAGGAAGGAAGCGAAACAGATATATGAAGATAGATGAAAGTAAGATTGAAGAATCCGTCAGAAATATACTACAAGGATATATGAATATCATGAATACGGACTCCGCTGAAGTATCTATTGCTGATTATTTGCTTCTGAGGAAACAGGTTATTTATGAACATCAGCTATTTGCGCATAATGAGGATTATGCTGCTCAGGAACCACATAATATCGTTCTGATGGGTAAAGCTCCGAAATATGTGAGAAAGCCAGAATACCCAAAAACATCTGAAATGATCAGTGTTCAGAACGGAAACAGCTCACATGACCTGGCTCCTGCAGCTCTTTTTACAGAGGATGCCATAAGTGAACTGGATATTTTAAATTCTATTAAAGACTAGGAAGGATGATTGTATGGAAAAGTATATCAGTGTGGATGCAGGTAAATTTGCCACGAAGGTAGGGTTATTTAATCCGGATGGCAATAAGGCAATGGAATACAAATTCAGAACTAAAATTGATCACGGGGATTTCCGTGATGACAACATGGAGAAGAATACTTATATCATAGAGATTAATGGGGAGACCTACAAGATCGGAAACGGCGCTACGACAGAGGCAAAGCTTGAAATGACGAAAATTGCAAAGGAACATCAGTTATGTGCGCTCACTGCTATTGCCCTGGCTGCAAATGATGGGGATATATTCCATGTCGCAATTGGTTGTCCACTTAAGGAATATGCGGTTGTCGAGAAGAGGGAACAATACAAGGAGAGGCTGCTTCCGGAAGGCGAAATTACGGTAACGTTAAAGAAAAACAGTGACGCAGAGCCGGAAACAATAACATTTACGATTGCTTCCAAGGTTGTATATGCGGAATCGTCTGGAGTATTATATTTGGATCCTATCAGATTTCAGGGAAAGAGCGTCGGAGTTATTGACATAGGTGGAGGAACCGCTTTAGGGAATATATCAGATAACTTTGAAATCCAGCACCAGTTTTCCGTTACTACAGAAAATGGAGGAAATGCGCTTATCACGGAGCTGTCACAGGAGCTTACTGCTAAATTTGGGCGTGTGGATTCCAGTTATGTTGCAAGGTTGTTAAAGCTGCCACCTGAACAAAGATTCCTTTCACCAAAGAATGGGAATCAGGAAGTTCAGGAAGAAAGTAAGCAGTTTATTCATGAATTCCTTATTGGATATCTGAACAGAATCCGTCGTGCCTGTGACGCAAAGAGCTGGTCCATGGATTATATTGATCTTGTTTTTACTGGAGGTACGTCTGAATTGCTTGCATCGGAGATCAGAGAAGTATTCGGGAATGAAGTATATATACCATCCCATTCCGATTATGCCAATGCAGTCGGCTTTTTAAAGAAACTGGTTGCACGTAAGCTGAACGTTGTAGTAGATGTCAAAGAAGAATTTCTGGATGTCTGCACCACAAAGGCCGCTTGATTGACAGGTACTACTTGATTTTCAAGTATAAAAAACAGGTGTTCTTTCTATTTCCGTTATAGAAAGAACACCTGTTTTTATACCCAAGGGATTTGTTTGCCACTATAATCAGATTCTGACTTGTACATTTTCATCTGAGAATTTATCTTGAAGCTCTGCAAAACCATCGGGATTGTATCGGATGCAGCCTTTTATCTTTTTACATTGCTTATTGAAGTCGAGATAAATATATATATTATCATTGGTTCCCTCATTCTTTGAAATAAATTTTTCTATATATTCCTTATTATTCATATATTCCTGCATATCTCTAAATTTCAAAAAAATAGTCTTTGGCAACATATTCAGATCAGTAATTTTATCTGCTATTAGGGATGAATTATCTGTATCAGAATCATATTTACCCTCTACGTAAATTACATCATCTATATGCTCATCCGTCAGTATTCCTGCAAATTTTTCATACTGCTTTGGGAATACAGTAACAGATAAATCTCCGGTTCTATCTTCTATCGTTATGAATGCCATTTGGCTGCCCTTCTTTGTGACTATTTTTTTGACAGAAGTTAATATACCGGCGATCTTTACCACATCTGGAATATCATAGTTTTCTTCTGGCGTTTCATCAAAAGGACTATCATATGAATCCTTATCTGCATCTTCACCAGATGAAAAAACACTGCATGTAACATTGCAAGCACGGTTGATATACAGGGTATATTCATCAAGGGGTGAACCTGATAAGTAAAATCCAACGGCTTCCTTTTCAGCTCGCAATAATTCTTTTTTTGAATATTCTCTCATGTCATTAAAGGAATCTGTGATATCCAAATTTTCCTGCTCCTCACTGATTATATTGAACAGGGATATCTGACCAGGTATTATACTGCTTTGCTCTTTTCGGATTCCTTTCAGTATATCTGCTTCGATTGCGCTCACCATAGCTTTTCTTGATTTTTGACAGATAGAGTCAAAAGCACCTGCCTTGATAAGCGCCGTCATTGCGCTTTTTTCAATATCTGGATTCCTTTTTAAAAAGTCGGTCAATGTCTTATATCTGCCGTTTTTGCTCCTTTCAGCAATGATCTGCTGAAGGATGTTCCTGCCAACGCTTTTAATTGCTAATAGTCCGAAACTCAGCTCATTATCTGCTGCCACACAGAAATTAATATCTGATTGATTGATATCAGGTTTGTCTATGACAACATTAGTACTGATAGCTTCTGCATAATATTTTGATAATTTTGAAGTTTTATCCATAACTGATGTCAATAGACCGGCTTCAAATTCAAGAAAATAATGTGATTTTAAATATGCTGTCTGCATACTGACTGCTGCATAACAAGCTGCATGGGATTTATTAAAGGCATATTTAGCAAAATCTATCATCTGATCGTACAGTTCATTTGCGATATCTTCACTTATACCATTTTTTATGCAGCCTTTTATATTGAGGGAGTCATTTCCATATATAAAATTCTTCCCTTCCTCTTCCATGACCTCTATTTTTTTCTTTCCCATTGCTTTGCGCACAAGATCGGCACGCCCCATGGAAAAACCTGCAAGAACTCTTACAATTTGCATGACCTGCTCTTGGTAGACGATTACTCCATAAGTGGCAGACAATATTGGTTCCAGCTGAGGGGTAAGATAAGTGATATTGGCGGGATGCTGCTTCCCTTCAATGTATTGAGGTATGTAGTCCATGGGTCCCGGACGATAAAGCGAAACACCGGCAATAACATCTTCGAAGCAGGATGGTTTTAATTCTTTCAGGAATTTTTTCATGCCCTCACTTTCTAGCTGGAATACGCCGTCTGTTTTACCAGCAGAGATTAAAGACAGGGCATCTTTATCATTTAATATCTCTTCTGACCATAGAGGTACAACTACCCCATATCTTTTATTGATCTCCTTATGAGCAGCGTCTATGATAGTCAGGTTCCTGAGCATGAGCAGATCCTTTTTCAGATTTCCGAGATGCTCCGCTTCAGTCATATTGTACTGACATACCAGGTATCCGGATTTATCCAGAGAAACGGGATACAGCTCTTCGCAGGGAATTGGTGTAGGGATATGGCCACATGCATGTGTAGAGGCTGACTTTTTCAAACCTTCAAGCTTTAGAGCGATTTTCCACAATTCTTCAAGGTTATTTTCCCTGATATAATCAACCAATTCAGGGATTTGTTCGTAACACCTTTTCAGAGTTACATTATTCGTCATTTCTCCTTTTTGAGTATCCATGATTTTTGTCGGAATAAATTTTGTCAGAGTACTCCCTGTAGATGCCGGATATCCCGCAACTCTAGCACAATCTCTTAATACGTTTTTTACTTTCATCGTACCAAAAGTCTGTATTTTTGAAAAACAGTCTGAACCATTTGAAGCAGCTTCAAAGGCTACGACTTCATCTTTATGTGCATAGTCATAATCTACGTCTATATCGGGCATACTGATTCTCTCAGGATTCAGGAATCTTTCGAACAAGAGATTATACTTTATTGGATCTATGTCTGTAATGCCGATACAATAACACATCCTGCTGCCAGCAGCACTGCCTCGGCCGGGGCCCACAAGTATTCCATGCTCTTTGGCCCATATGACAGTTTTTCGTGTGTCAAGAAAGTATTCGGAGAATCCCATTTCTTTTACAACGGACAATTCAAATTCAACATCTTTTTTTGCCTGCTCTTTTTCAGGATCATTTTGAGGATATTTTTCTTTGTATCCTTCCCATGCAAGGTGTTCCAAATATGCAAAATAGTCTGTTCCATATTCTTCAGGAATAACTACTTTAGGCATCCGATAGTTACCATACTCAAATTCAAAATTGCATTTATCTGTAATTTCTATAGTATTATCAAATGCTTCTGGGATATTGGGAAACAGTTTACGCATTTCCTCTTCTGTTTTGATGGAATAGTCTCCTTGGTATACCATATGAGGCTCATTCAGCGTCTTGCCTGTTTGCATGCAGATCAGCCATTCATGTGCCTTTGCATCCTCACTGTTTATATAATGACAGTCATTCGTGCATACCAATTTAATGTCCAATTCTTTGGACATCCTGACAAACTCCTGAGCAATGACAGCTTCTTCCCTGATGCCATGATTTTGAATTTCGAGGTAATAATCATCTTTGAATAGGTCTTTATACCAAAGAGCTGTCTTTTTCGCAGCTTCATACCCTTCTTTTAAAAGTGTTCTCGGCAACCTTCCAGCTATGCAACCCGATAGACATACAAGACCTTCATGATATTGTTGCAGCAGATCTTGATCTATCCTTGGCTTATAATAAAAGCCTTCCGTATTGCTTCTTGATATTAATTTACAAAGATTCTTATATCCCTGATCATCTTTTGCCAACAGAATCAGATGATGATAATTTTTATCTTCGTTTTCGGATTTCTTATCAAATCTGTTCTTGGGAGCTTCGTATACTTCACAACCCAGTATAGGTTTTATTCCCTGATTTTTACACTCAGCATAAAAATCCGGCAACCCATATCCTACACCATGATCAGTAATCGCACAGGCACTCATTCCGGATGCTTTTACTTTTGTAACTACGTCTTTAATTTTTCCCATACCGTCAAGTAACGAATACTCAGTATGAACATGAAGATGCGTAAACAATATACTACCTCCCAACCGATTCCCATATATCAAGGCATATATAATATTGATATATTTTATAAATTATATGGTATATTATACCACATTCAGAAAATTAGGCAAGATAATAGAAAACGTGCGTTCTGTATTTGCAGAAGGGCATAAAAAAAGACCGGTTTCCCAGCCTTTTCATATTAATCAGGCTCATTTAATAGAGCTTCGATTATTTTGAATAACAGCCTTTCCTTTTCCTTGGGGGTAACAGGCAGGCTATAAGCAACCCAGTCATCTTTTTCGCCATTATTACAGGTTGCTATCAGTTCTAACTGTTTAGAATCCGGCGTAAACTGAAGATAAAAATTATAATATACATCGTTATCATTTTCTGCAGACACAAGGTCACTATATCCTTTTTCTCTTCTAATATTGTTTGCTGTCTCGATAAGTTCATCTGTGGATAGACACTCATAATTCCATGTCTTACCGTTTAGATCAAGATTCTGTATGATTAAATTTTCATATCTCATATCCATTAATTCCTCGCAGACCACGAAATTTGCATTCTCATCAAAATAACCACCTACATGATCATCCTGAAACGATTCGCCTGGCTTTCCTTTCATATCAATATCACCTTCTTGTGTAATATGCACCGTATTCGTTTTCAACCCTCTTTATGAGTCCATCAGTATCAAAAAAACTTGCCTCATCCTCTCCAACTTCCATAACGCAAGTACAGTTATTTATTAAATCGATTTCCTTTTCCGTAGGATTTTCGCCAAAAAGAATTTTTAACGCAACCTTATCATCAATTACAGGTTTGATTTCAGTTTTTATCACATAACTACAAGCTTTATCTGCTACATATTTTTCACTTTCTGTATCTTCATCTCCATAAAAGCATAACTCATACCAGTGTATTTTCTTGTCCATTTTATTTCTCCTTCTTTATTCATAATTCTTCTCTTCTTTTCCCACGAAATATCCTAAACAATATTTCTGTTCTTTCCTCATGGCATCACAGATTCTCATAATCTGTGAATATCCATCAGACTGACTTACTGTGTATCTTGTAGCAATTTTTTCAATTTCTTTAATATACTCTTCCATGGTATTTCCTTCCATTTTTACATCTTTTCTCCATTAACCTTTCATTATTCCAATAGTGTTTTCTCACTGACGATTGAATCCTCCCATAATTTATCTACAAAAGTTTCCTCTATCCTTGCCAGAATCTCATCGGCTTCTACATTGTATCCAGGAACTTCGAGGAAAGTATATGTCGGCATAATCGCATTTGAGCCAAAAACTCCCATGACAAAAGATATAGGGTTTCCAAATTTATTGCAAAGGAAATACTCTAAAAATTGTTTATGATTATTATTCGCATGAACATATACATATCCATGATTGTCATATCCTCTGCCCTCATTCAAATCTGGATTATAAAATACCTTATAGACTCTAATCGATTCTAGCATTATCTTTTCATCGTGTTCTTGTGCTTCTTTTTCATTATCAAATTCTTTTCCGTCTGATGCTGTGTATATAATTTTTTTCGTTATCATTTTAACCTCCAAATTCAGTTTGGCTAATATTCATATTGTTCCGCTTTCACTTCAAAAGCCACTGTATCATCATCAATTCCAATAGCTTCCATAAAATTCGCAATGCTTGTCCCTCCTACATATGGGAGAAAGACATTTCTTATAATTTCACTGGCATTCAGTTTTACGCAAGGGATCTCATCATCCACCGTGGTATATACATCCAGATAATCCATCAGATTGTTTACCTGCTGTACAACGTCTTCGACAACATTCAGCACTCCCTTATAAATATCAGCATAGCCATTTACATCTATTTTTTTTTGCCCAATATCAAGATATGCTCCGCAATCCGGGCAATTACCTTGCATTACTTGTAATGCTTCAAAACGACTTTTCGTTTTAGCAATCTCTTTAATTTCACAGTATGGGCAGCATGATTTACTCATATATCTACCTCCTTTGATCTCTTGATTCGTCCCATTAAAGGCCATCAAGTGTTATACAAATCTCTATTCTTTTCTTCTTGGGAACGGTGCATCCTTCTCCAGTATCGTATTTTTCGTATTGTGGATTATCTGCAATTCCCAATTCACAATAGTATTCTGGGTATTCATATCCTTCACTTACATAATGACCGCAATTTTCACATTTCATGATATTATTACCTTCCTAAATTCTCAATTTACTACCTCGTCAACAAATCTTTGACTTCATCATATGGTGGATTCCATCTTCTTTTTAATTCAATATCTGTGATGCTATCCGGGAGTCTGTATTCATCTCCCCAACTTTCATGCGCTTGTTTACTCGGATATCCCCAAGTGCCATAGTCACCCCCCTGCAAATGTATAACATAATCTGCCTTGAGGCTGTGGTTTTACAATTCTCCTGGTACAGCTCTTTCTGCCATTCAGAATCGCTCGAACCATTTCTGTATTGAATAACATTGATTTAGTCATTTGATTTACCACCTTTCACAATCTCAATTGCTTGATAAGCAACACAGTGTTCACAACCATGTTCATTCAGGAAACCATCATAAGCATGCTTACAATATTTTGATGTTCCGCATGGATTTTTTGCTAACTCTTCGAGTTGACTTACAGTTTCATCCATTTTTGAAGCAAGACGGTTATACTTTTCAATAAGATTAATGACCGTATTACATCCATCTTCCGTTAGATTAAAGCTATAATTATCCTTCCGTTCTCTATCATTTAGATAATTTGTTATTTCATCATGAAGTTTTACTTCATTGAGTGTAAAATTTGTAATATCCATAATACATATTCCTTTCTTTTCTTAAATTAAGTTGCACCTGATGTATTTGTATATATCAGGTAAACATGTTATCTTAGCTTCTAAAAAGGTATCATACACAGCCTTTTCAAGACGTTCCGTACATACCGTCTGCAGATCAGCATCTTGTCCCAACAGATAATTTAGAATATCATCCATTGAATACTGACTCAGGTACTGAAAGTAATGAGGATTTCTAAGATTGGAAATCAAATTGCACCATGTCTTCCCCTTGGAATCCCTTGTCATCCATTTTCCATCTCTTCTGTAGTGACCTATGATCTCTCCAACCGAAAATGGTTCTGCAGAGACATTTGCCCTGACAATAAGCAGAACAGAACTTTTCTTAATTACCATAATTTCTCCTTTCATGAACAAAAAAAAATTATCCTTACGTGCCCGTAACCTTGATGTAGAACCGATCAAGGTAAACGATAAAATAGGAAATCCGATTCTTATCGGTCTGGTACTGGTATGGAAACTGAAAGATACATACAAAGCCATGTTCGAGATCGATTCACAAACTATGGCGAGCGATACGACCTCTTCTGGTAACGGCAAAGAAATCAGTGTTGGAAATGCTGTAGCCAATCGTATGAATGCTTTCGAGAACTTTGTGAAAATACAGAGTGATGCAGCTCTTAGACAAGTAGCCGGACAATATGCCTACGATGACAATGAAGCGGGAACCGATGAACTTACTCTACGTTCGGGAGGAGAAGAAATCAATGAACAACTGGAACAAAAGCTGAACGAACGTCTGGCTATGGCCGGCATTGAAGTTGTAGAAGCACGTATCAATTATCTGGCATATGCACCGGAAATTGCTGCCGTCATGCTACGTCGTCAGCAAGCTTCGGCCATCATCAGCGCACGCGAAAAAATCGTAGAAGGAGCCGTATCAATGGTGCACATGGCGCTCGACAAGCTTTCTCAGGAAGATATCGTAGAGCTGGATGAAGATAAAAAAGCTGCTATGGTAAGTAACTTGCTTGTTGTGCTCTGTGCCGACGAAGCCGCCCAGCCGGTTGTGAACACAGGAACGCTGAATCATTAATCAAGAAAACGGCCAATGGCAAAAAAAGAGAATACGACTAAAAGTTTCGTTCTACGTGTAGATGCCGCAACGATGGAAGCTATCGAAAAATGGGCTGCGGATGAATTTCGCAGTACCAACGGGCAACTTCAGTGGATTATCAACGAAGCATTACGCAAAAGCGGAAGATTAAAGAAAACAAAGAAAACTGATACAAAAGAAGAATAATATGTTCACCATCAATTTAGGTCCGTTTTCCGGAAAAAACGCTCCTGAAATACATTATCATCCATCTATCGCAGATAGGATATTAGAAGGCACAGCAGCTCTCTGCCTGCTTTCTGGCATCGGAATAGTATGCTGGAATTATTTCCACACAGACATCCTCTCTGATTATGGAGTATATGGAATATTCATCAGTATAGTAGTATTTGCTTTATTGTTTGGAGGAGCCTATGCTCCCGTACGTTGTATCAATTTTCCGGTACGCATTGGAAAACATAATGTTGTCAAACAATATATACTGGTCACTAAACTCATACGTATCTTCAATATCTTTTTGACAATGTTTATGGTTGCAGGCATTTTATCTGATTATTATAAATGGGTAGCAATCTTAAAAGTTATTTCATTGATAATATGTGTTTTATCAATTGGCGTATATTATATACTGGCATTCCGATACAAGTAAAATCTACAAAATAAAGAAAGAATTGAAGCCTTAGCTGTCCTTTTTATCGTAAGGACAGCTAAGGCTACTGAAAATCTGTACAAATCATTGTAACTTTTGTACAGATTTCTATAAAAAATTGCTGATGTTTTTATGAAAACATCAGCAATTTTTTTCTTAAACAAGTTTTCTTCTGTTTTTCCCTTTTGTACCCTTCACATGCATGAGTTATTATACGATAAAAGGAAAATTCAATCACCCCATTTTTCAGTCTAGAATTGGAAATAGATAAACGGCTGTATGTCGCTGCTCTTTACCTGTATGACCAGAAATATCAGGGCAATCAGAATCAATGCCTGTCCTACCAACGGCATGCGTGTCATGCCACGGCTACATGCATTCTGCCAGCTATCCGGACACCAATGAAGTATATAGCCTATTCCCATCAGCACGAATACTTTCCAGTATCCTTCTACGAGTTGTACGAACAGTTCGGGATGGAAAGAAGTGAATATCTGACGAATCATCGATACTGAACCCTCGAATTCGGTGTTACGGAAGAATATCCAACAGAAACATACGAAATGGAAGGTAATGATGACAGCAAAAACGCGTCGCCAGCCGGTACTGCGGTAGTTCTTAGGGCGATGGAACAGACTGCGGATAAATTTATGCACGGCCAGAGCTACACCGTGAAGTGCTCCCCAGATAATGAAATTCCATGAGGCTCCATGCCACAGACCTCCCAGAAGCATGGTCAGAATAAGATTGATATAGGTACGTATCTTGCCTTTCCGGTTTCCTCCCAACGAAATATACAGGTAGTCGCGCAACCAGGTGGACAGGGATATATGCCAGCGATGCCAGAAATCGGTTACACTGTCCGACTTGTAGGGTGAATCGAAGTTTATCGGGAAACGGAAGCCCAACAGCAAAGCAATACCGATTGCCATATCACTGTATCCGGAAAAGTCGCAGTATATCTGTAAGGCATAGCCATAAACACCGAATAGGTTCTCTAAACCGGAATACAGACTGGGATTATCGAAAATACGCTCTACAAAGTTTATACTTATATAATCGGATATAACGGCTTTCTTAAATAATCCGCTCACAATAAAGAATACTCCTTGTCCGAACATTTCTTTCGAAACGAACAGGGGCTGACGGATTTGCGGAATAAAGTCGCGGGCACGTACGATGGGACCTGCTACAAGCTGTGGAAAGAATGAAACATAAAACACATAGTCCAACAGACTGTCGAGAGGCTTCAAATCACGGCGGTATACATCAATAGTGTAGCTGAGCGACTGGAACGTAAAGAAAGATATTCCTACGGGAAGGAAGATATCGAAAGCTTCATAATGGCCGTTCCACAACGGACAGAGTATTTCATAGAAAAAGTTAGTATACTTGAAATAGCACAACAGCCCCAAATTGATACATAAGCTCACTACAACCAGCATTTTACGTTTCCAAAGAGTCTCGGTACGTGCCATTCTAGCGGCCAAGAGATAGTCGCTTACAGAAACGATTCCCAATAAAAAGAAATAGACACCGCTACTCTTATAATAAAAATAATAAGAGAAAGCTGATACAAAAAGCAGACGTGCCGTAGTACGTTTCTGCAAAAGTGCGTATATCAGGCTGAATCCGAGGAAAAGAAACAGAAACAGTCCGCTGCTGAATATCATCGGCTGCCGGGGATCGTAAGTCAGTATGTCTGCCAGTTTAGTCCAATCTAGTTGCCACATAATTATTGTATGCTTTTATAAATGCTTCATGTAATAATAATCCTTGTAAAGTATATCCTTCGCGGGTAAAATGTATTTTATCTCGCTGATACATTTTTGCTGCATTCCATATACAACCGGTCAACGCCGCGGAAGAAGGCAGGCACGCTGTCGGCCTCCTACGATGTCGTACATATCCCAGATAGCAATGCCATGTTCACGGGCAAATTCCAACTCGTTTTCTACAACCAGCGGTGTACGTGGATTGATAGCTCTGCCTCTTCTCCCGTTTCTGACATATGCTCCCGGAGGAGTTGTCATGAGAAAATGAACATCAGGACACGCTGTCTTCAACATATTTATCAGATGGCTCATAGCTTGTGTATGCTCCGATGCATTATAACGACGTGCGTGTGCCTCATTGGTCCCAAATGACAGTATGACCAGATCGGGATGTAAATCTACAATTTCACGAATGCGTTCCGGAGTAGAATAAGTCTGGCAGGTTGCTCCGTTTACACCAAGAATATGGTATACTATGCCGTTCGAACCTGTTTCCTTTGCTATTCCAGAGGTCTGGTACGATACAGGAATATGCTCTACTGCCTTTGCTCCAAAATCATCTTCCAGACAGCAACGCATTACATAGGGAAAAACATGACCTCTAACGTGTGAATCGCCTATATGTACAATACGTAACGGACGGTCTAATTCTCCGAGCTTTTCCCAAAAAGGATATAAAGAGCCCGCAGGATCTGTCAGTTCGTTTTCTGTAACATTCTTGAAAACATCGGGCATCGGGCTGTCTACTGCAACAAACTGCATGAGTTGTTTCATCTCACGGCTTGGATAGACGGGGGATGAATGTGTATCCGGCTTTGGACATACAGGTATAGCATCCTGTGCATACCCCGGCCTCACAACTAATAGTCCCAGAGCACTAAGCAGATAAAAAATCAGAACATTCAGCTGTTTCATAGTGCATTAATTTTCATATGCCTTACGCTTTTCGTATTGTTCCTTGTCGTACATCAGCGCTTCGAACAATATTTTTGCCAGATGTTTTCCTCCTCGGAAATTAATATGCGTATAGTCATAATTTGCCATTGCCGGTTTGCTGTTTACCATTTCTACCATACTTCCTTCCCCTCCCATCGCTTCGAACATATTCCAAAAAGCAACATGAGTATTTGCAGCCAAAGCCTGCTGGTAGCGGATGAGATTTTTTACTCCAGGCATAGTTCGCAATTCTCCGGTTTCTGTTTTATTTTCTCTGTCACCGATTCCGATTATCAGAATAGCTGCTTCAGGAAAAGCTTCTCTCAGATGTCTAACAACTTTCTCCATTTCGTGTGTGTAATAAGAATAGTTGGATACATTTTCGGAAGCGACATTCAATCCATATTGCAAAACAATCAGATCGTAGGTACGCAAGCGATTGTATGCTTTCAGGATAGACAGAGGAATGCTGGCCAGTTGCTGTCCGCTACTGCCTCGGGTACTGAAATTATCGAGTATAACTCCTTCTTTCGAATCCATTGTAGCAGCAAAGCACCGAGTATTTTTTCCAGCCTGCAATACGTTCCAAGATACATTTCCTATTCTACCTTCTACCTGGGCAACCTGCATTCCCGTACTGTCGCCGGGGAAAATGTATTCTGTATCCTCACCTCCATTGACTTGTACGGAAAGTTTTACGGAATCAGACGAAAAGAAATAGAAAGAAGATATATCGCATGTATCCAAACAAGAAGTATAATTTTTACCACCTTTCAGACTGACAGATGCTCCCTGACGAGGGATAAAATAATGATTGGATATATCTTGCATGGAACGATGAAAGGCAACGGAATCGGTTATAGCATGACTCTCCCACCCGCTGAAAGTGTGTTTTACAGTGGGACGGAATCCAGCAATACGGGAAGTTACAGGCACGTATCCTACACCTCTTCCTCCAAACTTCTGCTGGAACAGAGAACGTAAATCGGCTGTCAATATATCACCTTCTATAAAGGAATCACCAAAATAAGCGATACGAACGGGACGATTGAGTGAAGCACGATTCTCCAAAGCTTCATAGAAAGCTCCCATTCCCAACTCCAGAGAATCTGCATAGTCTTCTATACAGGTCATACCAGCCTTACAGGTATCAACAAATATAGGCTTTGCCACAACAGGCAAAGGTATGGAATCGGTATCGGAAACTTCTTCGATTACAGGATCAGGACGTAAGTCGGATAATAAATCGACCTTACGCAAAGGACTCCCGTTAAAATTTACAGGAGGCAAATAATAGAGTGCCAATAGTCCGCAGACTACCAGTAATGTAAAGACAAAAGTTATTGTTATTTTATTCTTCATCGATGATTCTTTGCAAACAGCTGCAAAGATAGAGGTTTTTTGAAGAATATAGGGGGTATTATCAAGGCTTTTCTTTTACAGACTGTAAAAAAGCATCTACCATCTGCATACCTTTCGGGGTGGTAATTCCTCTCATATGCAGGAAAGTAACTTCACTATAGATTTCTGAAATAGGGTAATTTTCTGTTATATCCGAATATATCAGCATTTCCATCTGCATCGACATTGCCTGATTAATAATGGCAAAATTTATATCATTACGGAATATGCCTTCTTCTACTCCCTTTTGAAAATGTACCAATGCCGCTGCATCGTTCAATTTCTGATGTTCGCGTATATATGTCAACACATTAGGATACTTACGTAAATCGCGGAAGAAAAGCGGATTCAGCTGTCCCAACTCATTCAACTTACGCTTATAAAAAGCAAAGATTACTTCCAGAGCATTCTCAGCTCTGGAAGCAACTTCGCTAATGTATGTACTCATCTCTTGCTGGTGCATGGCAAACACTTCCAGCAAAAGCTGTTCTTTATCGCAGAATAGCTCGTAAAGAGTCCGTTTGGATATAGAAAGTGCGCACGCAAGACTGTCCATATGAACATTCTTGATGCCAGATTTGGCAAAAGCACGGGAAGCTTCCAGTATTACTCGTTTCCTCAACTCTGCTCTGTCACACTTATTTCTCTTTACGCCTGCCATAAAATACAATTAATGAATAATGCCTAACTTCGATGTTTTTACAAACTCTATAATCCGTTCGATTTCCGGACTATTAGGAACTTGTTCCTGAATACGAAGCAATGCATCGTGCTGAGAAGTATTTGCCTTATACAGAATACGATATGCCTGAGCAATATGTTTAATCAGAGTTTCAGAGAAACCTGCAAGCTCGAGCACTTTCGTATTTATGCTGTAAAAAGCAATAGGTTCGTGAGCTGCCACGATATAAGGAGGAATATCTTTGATAAAACGGCATCCTCCCTGTACCAGAGAGTAACTTCCCAAACGTGTGTTACCCTGCATCAGCACATTGGATGTAAGAATCGCACAGTCCTGGATAATACAATTACCAGATACCTGCGAGCCATTTCCGATAATACAATGATTTCCAACTTCAACATCATGTGACAGACGTGCACCTGTCATAATGAAGTTTCCATCGCCAACGCTTGTAGCATGTCCGGCATGTGTACCACGAATAATCACAGCATTTTCACGGATTACATTATTATTGCCAATATAGGCTAATGTATCTTCACCTGTATAAGCAAAATCCTGTGGAACTGCAGCAACAACAGCTCCCTGATACACTTTATTGCCATTTCCCATGCGAGTACCACTCATCAAGCTGGCATAAGGCATAATCACATTATCGTCGCCTATCTCGACATTTTTGTCGATATAAGCAAACGGATGTACCGTAACGTTTTTCCCAATCTTGGCAGACGGGTCAACGTAAGCTAAAGGACTAATCATAGTTTCTTTCATATTTAAGGTTAATTATTCTCTTCCTCCTCCCAAAGCACTATACAAGTTTATAACAGCTTGCATACGCTGGAAATTATCAGAAACCTCGCTCAGCTGTGCACTCAGCAAATTCTGCTGTGCTGTCAGAATTTCCAGATAAGTGGCTTCTCCACTCTGGAACAAAGCTTTGGTATAAGTAACAGCTTTATCCAACTGTTCTACCTGTCCACGGTCTTCTATAAGTTTCTTGTTCTGTGTATCATATAAGAACAATGCATCACTTACTTCCTTACCAGCTTCCAATATCGTCTGCTGATAGTTCATCTTGGCAATTTTTTCTTCTGCCTTAGAAACTTTCAAATTGGCTACCAGTTTGCCGTTATTGAATATAGGTTGAGCCAATGAAGCCAGTGCCTGCAACATAAATTCACCCGGATTAACTACAGATATACCAGAACCGTTTGTCCATCCAGCTGTTCCTGTTATGTTCAAACCTGGATAGAATGCTGCACGGGCAGAGTTCGTGGTATAATAAGCTGCTGCCAATGTCATTTCTGCCATCTTTACATCAGGACGATTTTCCAGCAACTGCAATGGTACACCGGCTGTCAATTCTTCAGGCATCACCTGTTCGTCCAGAGTATTACGGTCGATAGTTTGCGGAGCTTTAGCCAGTAATACAGCCAGAGAGTTTTCTGTTTCTCGTACCTGACGTTTCAAATCCATCAGCGAAGCTTCTACCTGATGACTAGCAGCACGCATCTGCGCAACTCCCGCTTCGGTTGTCATACCAGCGACTTTCATAGCTTCCATTACACGTACATTTTCTTTGTAAATAGCAGCAGTTTCTGTTGTAATTTCCACCTGACGGTCGAGCATCAGCAACGAATAATAAATATTGGCTATGCCACAGATAATCTGTGAACGTACTGCCTGTTCCGCATACTTGCTTTGTTCATAAGCAACTTTCTGTCCACGTTTTGTATTGAGAATCTTGCCAAACAAATCGATTTCCCAACTTGCAACAGCTGGAAGTTGATAAGCTTTTACATAACTTCCTCCTCCCATACTAGTTGTTGTTCCTTGAGGAGCCAAGTTTATAGAAGGCAGATACGACAGTTTTGCAGCAGTCAGCATCACTTTTGCTTCCTGTACACGAAGAGCTGCAGCCTGCATATCTACATTGTTTGCCAATCCTTCTTCAATTAAAGCCTGCAATTTTGCATCGCGAAAGACTTCTTTCCATGGCAAGTTTCCCATATTTGAAGTATCGGCAACCAACGTATCGGTAGCCGACGCCGGGTCACGATAGATGCCTGAAGCATCTATCGATTCCGGACGATCGTAAGCTTTATAGATGTGACAACTGCTCATCATGGCAGCCAGACACATCGCACCTAATATTTGTTTTTTCATTATCGTCTTTATCATTTATGAGTTTTAGCAGTAGGAGAATATTGTTCGATTTCAGCCTCTACTTCACTTTCGTCAAGGCTATCCCATTCCATCGGCTTAATCTTCTCCTGTAGCCATTGGAATATAACAAACAGTACCGGAACAATGAAGATTTGCAGAATCATACCAATCAACATACCACCGATAGCTGAAGAACCCAGAGTACGGTTACCGTGAGCACCTACGCCAAACGCAAACATCAACGGAAGCAATCCGACAATCATAGCCAAAGAAGTCATCAAGATCGGTCGCAAACGAGCTGCCGCACCCAGCACAGCTGCCCAAGAAATACCCATACCTTGCTTACGACGGTCGAGGGCAAACTCTACAATCAAAATTGCATTCTTAGCCAACAGACCCATCAACATAATCAATGCAATCTGCATGTAGATGTCATTTGACATAGTTCCCAGAATCATCTTCAATGCTGGTATATTTCCTAATGCACCGAATCCGTTAACGAAAATAAAGCTACCCATCAAACCGAACGGAACTGAAAGCAATACAGCCAACGGAAGAATATAACTTTCGTACTGAGCACTCAGCAACAAGTAAACGAATACAAAACACAACACGAAGATAATACCTGTTGTACTACCACTTGTAGATGCCTCTTCACGTGCCATACCTCCTAATTCGTAACCAAATCCAGTAGGTAAGTTTTCCTTAGCAACTTCGGCAATAGCCTGCAATGCCTGACCTGAAGTGTATCCTGAAGCCGGAGCAACCATGACTTTCATAGAAGTATACAGGTTGAAACGGTTGATGATATCCGGACCATACACTTTCTTCATGCTGACAAACTGTGTAATAGGAGCCATTTCGTTACCACTACGAACTTTGATACTGTTCAGAGATTCCATGTTTTTAGTAGCATCCGGCTCAGCCTGAATCATTACACGGTACATCTTACCGAAACGGTTGAAGTTTGATGCATATAAACCTCCGAAGTATCCCTGCATAGTAGAAAGAATATCGCTCGGGCTGATACCAGCTTTCTTACAAGCTGCGGCATCGATATCCAGCTGATATTGCGGGAAGCTAGGGTTAAATGTTGTTTTTGCTGAGTTGATTTCAGGACGTGCTTCAAGCGCAGCTCTATAGCTATTGACTACTTCGAAGAAGTGATCCAAACTACCACCGGTCTTATCCTGCATATTTAACTCGATATCACTTGATACAGAGTAACCCGGAATCATAGGAGGAGCAAAGAACAATACCTGTGCATCTTTGATGATTTTCTGTGCACGCATGAACAATGTTGCATAAATAATATCAGAGTTCTGCATCATAGAACGTTCTTCCCAGTCTTTCAACTTGATAATGACAGAACCGTAAGAAGGTCCCTGGCCACCAATGAAGCTATATCCGGAAATAATAGTACGAGATTCAACAGCAGGTTCGGCTGCAACCAAACTATCTACTTTAGCCAAAACTTCCATTGCACGTTCCTGAGATGTTCCAGGAGGTAAAGTTACAGCACCCATGATAGTACCTGTATCTTCATTAGGAACCATACCTGTAGGAGTGATCTTCATAAAGAATACAAGCAAAACAATAGAAGCTGCTACCAAACCTAATGATAACCATTTCTTATGGATAAAGAATACAACACGTTTCTTGTAACTCTTCAACAATGAATCGTAAGCAGCGTTGAATGAAGTATGGAAACGATCGATAACACTCATTTTCTTTGGCTTGTGTTCTGAATCATGTGGTTTCAGGAAGATAGCACACAAAGCCGGAGACAGTGTCAACGCGTTCAATGCAGAGAATGCAATAGAGATGGCCATGGTAATACCGAACTGACGGTAGAATGTACCTGCTGTACCTCCCATGAAACTTACCGGAATGAACACAGACATCATGACCAATGTAATTGAAACCAATGCTCCACCCAGTTCGCTCATGGCATCAATAGAAGCCTCACGAGATGACTTATATCCCTGGTCCAATTTTGCATGGACACCTTCTACCACCACTATGGCATCATCGACCACAATCGCAATGGCAAGCACCATCGCCGACAGAGTCAACAAGTTCACACTAAATCCAATCAGCTTCAATACGAAGAATGTAGCAATCAAAGCTACCGGAATAGCAATAGCCGGAATCAATGTAGAACGCATATCCTGCAAGAATACATATACAACAATGAACACCAGGATAAATGCTTCGATCAAAGTCTTGATTACTTCATGGATTGATGCATACAAGAAGTCGTTAGCATTTTGAGCAACGTTGATCTTCAGACCGGCAGGCAAACTTTCTTCTGCCTTGCTGATAACATCAAGCAGGTTATTAATAGTTTCAGTAGCATTAGTACCTGCCATCTGGAACACAATACAAGTTACAGCCTTATGTCCGTTTACTGTATTATTAAAGGTATAAGCCAAACGTCCGAGTTCGATACGAGCAACATCACCTAAACGAAGAACTTCTCCATTTGGCAATGCTTTAATAACGATATCTTCAAATTCTTCTGTCTGCTGCAAACGTCCCTTATAACGAATGGTATATTGGAATGTCTGATTTCCACGTTCACCAAACTGTCCGGGAGCAGCTTCAATATTCTGTTCGGCCAATACACCAGAAATATCAGA
>ERZ780198.779-NODE-779-length-33307-cov-3.364910_pt1 | contig 33307 bp, 22 predicted proteins | sample MGYA00510979_ERZ780198 | MGnify/ENA primary metagenome ERZ780198 (study PRJEB29588, sample SAMEA2158039) | human gut metagenome | biome: human gut; feature: human-associated habitat; material: faeces | place: Denmark | collected 2008/2010 ...
TTTTATAAAAAAATTGCCGAGAATTTTTCCCGACAACAGCATATAAAAAGGAAGTTCGATTATATCAAACTTCCTTCTACGCTCTTTATTTTTAATTGTTTTTTATTTTTTGTTGTAATAAATTCTGTAGATAGCGCAGGCTGAAACAGCACGCTTCGCCGCTATATAAATCTTCTCTTTGAGCCGGACATCCGCCTAAACAAAGCGGAAACAATTTGCATTTCGAGCATTTTTCATTCACGTCGTTATTTATAAATTTAAGCGTTGCCGCCGAATAAAATATTCCTTGCCGCACATTTCCGATAACTTTATCGTGCCTGCCCAAATGATGTTCACACTTGTAAAGTTTCCCGTTGGGATCGATGACAACATTTTTCAACTTGAATAAGCCGCAAAAAATTTTTCTTCTCGTCGGAATTGTCGGTTTGTATTCTCTCCCTAACAACGAACAAGACACTTGATTAAAATTGATTACTTTTTCATCGAATTCTTCTTGAAAGCACAACTCATTGCCATCATCGCAGCCGTAATCTGCTACTTTTGCAAGATAAAAAGATAAATTCTTATGTTGTCCGCAGAGCGAAACTATGTATTCCGCAGCCGAAATAATATCCGGATAATTATTTTTCCCGCAATTGAACCGTACCGCCACTTTCATGTAGTTCAGTGCATTATTAATATTATTAAGCACTGCTTTATACTGTTCCGCACTTGCACCTTTTTGTTGACAATAGATCGATTCCGTTCCGTCAATAGTTATCTGAACTTTTTTTAATCCGCAATTTTTAGCTAAATATTCCGCTTTTTCTTCAGTCAATAGAATGCCGTTAGTAATCATACTCGATGAATAAGTTACGTCGTTTTTCTGTATGATACTATTAATTTTTTTGCTAAAGGCGACTATGACATCATAAGCCAAAAGCGGTTCTCCGCCAAACCACGAAACAGAAATTCGTTTTATTTTTTCTTTCTTTATTCGGGCGTCAATATAATCAACAACAGCGTCAACCGTGTTGTCGCTCATAAAACTATTGTCTATATATTTTTTTTCAAAACAATACTTACAACTCAAATTACATGACATCGTCGGCGCTATCACAAAAGAAACGCCACTCCGCCCGTCTTCGTACATTGCATATCGTTCGGTTGTAATAATTTTATTATACTCGTCCAAATCAACGGGCTTAATGAATCCTTGTTCTTGGAGATCGTTAAAATACGAACAAGGATATGCGTCGTCTATCACCGTACTTGCAATACTATTGTAAATTTCTTTTTCTAACTTTGCGAATGCACCTGAAAACGAATTATACAAGTATACATAGTCCTCGTTTTCTTCTATAATTATATTATAGTCGGAAGCGTTGTATTTCATCTAAGCCCCAATCTGACAATCATCGGTCTGTTGTCCGTCTCCGCGGCATTCGCTGTCTTTACATGCTCCGCCGTCACCCATGCAATAATCATTGCAATAGAGCGAAGTATCGGTACATTCGGTTGCCTTTATAATTATTTCCATTTAATTCTCCTATCCGTCGTAACAGGTATCGCCATCTCCGTCCCGACAATCCGAATCACAATCGCAACTATCGTGGTAACATGATGAATTAACGTTTTCAGAATAATTTGCATTTATCAATATTTCCATTTTCGCTCCTTTCAAGTTCTTATCGTTTTCAACGCATTTTGAATTTCAACAGATGAAAAACTTTCAGTCAAATTTGTTTCCTTGTTTTTAAAGATTATAATTTCCGAAAAATGATTTTTACCCTTTCGTTTCACTAAAAATAAGGAATCCGTCCGTTGCAGAACTTTCCAATATGTATTTGCGCCATCTTGCGATTTTTCTAAGTCTATCTGGAAATTTACGGAATATCGCATTTCCTCGCCAAACACCGTTTTATAACGAATATCTACAGAAACCGACGTTTTTATGTTGTCGTAGCATATCGGAATTACGGTTTTTCGCGTAGAATCAACAACGCCTATGTCATACTTTTGCTTTTTCAATGTTTTTCCGTTACCTTCTGTTTCTATACTTACGTTGCAAGCAAGCATTTTTTGAGATTTTTCGGTTCGTAGTACCAAGAAAAAACATCCGTTAACGAAATAATCGGAAATACGGCTGACGTCTATAAACCAACGCGTATTAGGAACTTTTAATTTATCTTCTATGCAATCAGCCGTGTTGTCCCATATTGCAATCATCGGAGAAATTCTCATTGCGATTTTATCATCTCTTCGTTTTAATATGGCAGGAACAATAGCTCCAACAACCGCACCTATAATTGCGGAAATTAAAGTAACGCCGATAGATAAAAACGCAATGAATCCGGTATCCATCAATTTCTCCTTTGTGCTGATTTAATAGCCCATATTTTACAACTAAATTTCGCCGTCGGTGCAGATAACTTTACAGGACGAAGACACGTTGAATTTCCAATAATCACCCTTTGAAATCGCATTCCACCGCGAGATAGTTCCGTTAAAACGAATTTCTGAAAGTCCTCTGCAATCATAGAACGCCTTATCACCTATATAAGTTACGCCGTTACCTATCGTTACGCTCGTAAGTCCTATGCAACTATAGAACGCAGAATCATCTATAGAAGTTACGCTGTTCGGGATTGTTATACTCGTGAGTCCGTTGCAACCATAGAACGCCTGATAATCTATAGAAGTTACGCTATTACCGATTGTTACGCTCTTAAGTCCGCTACAACCATAGAATGCATAGCTCGGAATAGTTTTAACGTTGTCACCTATGGTTACAGTCTTCAAATTATTGTTTCTAAATATAAGGTTGTAAGGCGAACCTGCTTTTGTACAGTTCTCCGCATTCCATATAACTTCAATAAGACTGCAATCCTTGAACGCACTTATGCCTATAGAAGTTACACCGTTGCCGATTGTTACGCTCGTAAGTCCTCTACAATAGCTGAACGCATATTTGCCTATAGAAGTTACATAATCCGGAATAACAACTTCCGTAATTGTTTTGTCATAAACACCTTCTATCTCACAAAATTTCAATTTTGACGAAAACTTGAAATTCTTAAGTTCGTCTTTTATCTTCCACTTTGCCGTATACGTTTCGTTGTTTGCAGACGTTATGAACGTATACTCGCAAGAATCCGCGATTAAAGTATCATTACAATACCACCCGACAAAATCGTACCCCAAATAAGTTGTAGCCGTTATTTTAAGTTCTTGACCTAATATGTACTTATCATTAGAGGTAACGACGCCCGCTTCGAAAATATTTTGAGTAATGGCGAGTTTACTCCATTTAGCCGTATACGTTACGTCAAAGCCCATTGTAAAGTTATAGGAACTCTTATCCGAAACGAGCCTATTGTTTTCATCATACCAGCCGAGCCAAACATACCCGTTTTTCGTTTGTGCCGTAATTCTTACGTCACCGTCATATTTATACGTTCCGGCGCCTGAAACAGTCCCGGCGTTCGTATCGCCGACGTTTAACGTAACGTTATATTCGTTCGCCGTCCACCCGGCTTTTACCGTTACGTCTTCGGGTATATTCCACGCAGAAAGGCTGTTGCCTTTTTCGTTGGTCAATTGTTCTTCTTTACTCTGGTTATATCGCACGTACCAACCGGAAAAAGTATATCCCGGTCTGGTGGGAACTTCAAACTTAAAAGCACCGTTATAAGTTACCTGAGCATTGCTTTTGAAAAGTTCATTCCCTCCGTTCACGTCTAAACTGACAGTATATTTGTTAGCAGATTTGTCTGCATATAACGATATCGATTCATACAACACGCTTTCGGAATACTTTTGATTTTTAGAATTCTTCCAATAATTAAACGTATATCCCGCAATCTTTGGAATGTATCTTGCGTCGAAGGTATTGCCGGACGTTACCTCTTCAGTATCGAGTAAAGTTTCCCCATCGTAATAATTGACGAAAATTTCATATTGTCTATGAATTTTTATTTCATAAACATTAACTTTAGTGGAGTCGCCCGATGTAACTACTATGTAGAAAATATTATCTCCGTCGTTTAATTCTCCCGATTGTCCGGCTGCAATTTTTGTCGGGATTTCCATTTGTCCGAGTTTATCGTAGTATAATTTCCATACGCTACCCTCCGAACAAGTTACTTTATTCGATAAAGATACGCTATCCGTCGTTTTTCCTACCAACATAAAAATCGACGTCCCATTGATTTCCGCCCCTTTTATAGCGGTAATAACCGCTTCGTCCTGTTTACCGGGTTCGGGCTCATCTGGTGTCGAAGGTGTAACGGACGGAGTTTTTCCTTCTTTGCAATAAGTAATTTTCGTCCCCATAATCGTAAGAGTAAGCACGCCGTCTTTTAACGTCCCTTTTGCATACTCTTCCTTTTCGCCCATCATTTCCACATAAATGGTTATAGAAGTGCCCGATACAACATACGTACCGTTTTCATTATCGTCATCCGACCATTTTCCGTCTTTTAATTGGATAAAGTTCGACTTATTGAGTTCTCCGTTTTCATAGAGATAATAAATCTCTCCTTTACCCGTATCCGGATTCTCTTCCTTCTTGCAAGAAACAAAAAGAGCCGTTGATAACAACATAACGACGATTAAAAGCAATCCCAATAACGTTTTCTTGTTCTTCACAATAAAACCTCCTCCAATTTAAACTTCCTATAGATGACTAATTCCTACGACTAACCAGCCGCCTATTACTATAATAGGTGTTAAATTTCTATGGTTTTGTACGCCTATTTGCAAAAATATGACTTTTTTTCGCCTAAAACACTAAAACATATCTTTCAAAATACGTTTTCTATTGACGAAAAACAAAAAAGATGCTATAATTCCACGTGTCAAGGTGTCGTCTATTATAGTAATAGGCGACACCTTTTTAACGTTCTCAAAGCAACTTTCCGAGTTTGTTCATCATTTCTTTTTTGTAATCCGCCATAGAGTGTACATACCTGTTAAGCGTTACCGTCGCGCTTTTATGACCAAGTATTTCAGACAACGTTTTCACGTCCATTCCGCATTCCAACGCTCGCGTCGCAAACGTATGTCGAAGAGCGTGAAACCCTTTATGCGGAATATTTAATCTTTCCAACAACTTAGAAAAATTGCGTTGATACACCCTTATAGATATTCCTTTGCCTTTATCCGAAATGACGTATTCCGAATCCGAATGTTTTTTTAATTTTTGCAGCAACGGAATTAACTGTTTCGGTAGCGGAATGTTACGCACGGACGATTGCGTTTTCGGTACACCGATTATGCTGCAAAAATGTCCGTTTTCGTCATTCCCGTCGTGTATTGTTTTATTCACAGATAGTACGCCCTTAATAAAATCAATATCTTTCCACGTTAAAGCCAATAATTCTCCTATCCGCAACCCCGTATATAAGCATAGAACTATCCCGAACATTTTCTGCCTTTTATCCGCTAAAATGGCTCGTTCAATCTTCTTTTGTTCTGTAACAGTAAAACAACTCACTTCTTTTTCACTTGTTTTCGGGCGTTTTATTTTGTCTGCAATATACTTTTCGGACTCACCTATCGTACAAGCAAGTTTCAGAGAGTTTTGAATTACGGTTATTATACCGTTCACCGTATTCGCAGATAATCCGGTACCCGTAATTGCATTTCCTTGTCGCAACAATTCAGTTACGTAACATTGTAATATTACGGGAGAAATTTCATTCAGTTCGTATTCTCCCAATCTTGGCTTCAATCTTTTTTCGACAATTTGCTTATATATCGTATATGTTTTTATCTTTGAAGTGGGTTTTATGTAATTTTCGAGCCATATATCCAACCATTGATTATATTTCATTAAAAGGGTCTCCTTCAATTGCGATTCCTATATATTTTAACCTAAAAAAGAAATCTTCGCATTTTTATATATCCCCATAAAATTTTCAGTTGTTTTTTCCTTTTAACAAGCCGCCAAGCGCAATTGTATCGATTTTACCGATATGATCGCGTATTATAAAACAATCAAACATTACGTCCGATGAACTTTCGGTCATAAAAAGAGTCCGAAGAAGTTTCTCTTACTCGGACTCTTTCACGAACTTGCTGTTTGTGTCTTATTGTTTTTGATTTTTTGAAAAGTTTCCCGAGAAGCACCTTTCCCTGCTTTGTTCTTTTTTTGCAGAATGCAACAGCATTTTTCAGTGGCTTCATATCTCCGCAGCATCGTCGCCGCACTCCGCGCCGAGAATATTTCTCAGCATTTCGCCCGCAATCACTCCGCCTATAACGGTCTTTAACGCTGCGGGTTCGTCTCTCGTTTCGCGTTTTCTTTCGGCGATTTTCTGTCCGCCGAGTCTGCCTTTCTCACGGTAAAATCTTTCCTCGTCAATCTTCTGTTTCGTAAACGTAAACGCCGTTTTTACCGTGATGTCTTTTCCTCCGTAGGTTTTGTCCTCGAAAGCGTAATCCGTGATTGCTTTCACATACTGTCCCGCTTGTTTGTCGTCAAGGTTCTTGATGACGCTTGCATAGTTCTCATTGAATTTGAAAAATTTGTTTCTCATAGTTTTCGCTCCTTTTTATATTTTTGAATTGATACCGATTTTGTTTCTCGTTGCCGTCGCGACTTTTGCCGCCGCAATCGAACGTTTCATTTCCTTTATGTTCGCCGCACTTTCGCTTGCCATTTTCGTATAGTACTCGATAGGCTTGTCCTCTCGGAATTGCCCCGACGATTTGAATAACCGCAAGAGTTGTTCTTCGTCATTCTCACAGAATAAGGCAAGACGAAGCATTAGTCCCGACTCGCTTCTTTCCTCGTTCCGCATAACGTTCTTTCCGTTATACAAGTCGGAAAACTTATTGTCTTTTGCGTAATACGCCTCTGCACGCATAAGGATTTCGCGGTCGCTCATTCGCGTAAGGCTCGCCTTGCCTCTGCCGTCCATATTGACGGGCAATGCTCGCGCCGCGACTTCCGTCGCTACAAGTTCGGAAGGTCGTATGTATTCCGTTGACTTCTCTTGCTCCACCTTGCCCGCCGCGCCTTTTTCCTTGAGTTCGTCGATACTCACTTCTTCAAACGTTTTGCCTTTCCAAAGGTCGAGTTCTTTAAGTTTGTCCAACTCTTTTTCGAGCGCGTCACGGTCTGCAAAACCGTAATTGATAAGCGGTTTTACTCTGCCTTCTTCGTCGCAGATACAGCATTTGTATACCTGTTCCGAATAAGCGTTCGTTTCTTCAACGATTGCGTAAAACTGAATATCTTTGGTCTGCCTATATGCTTGTTCTTTCCCTGAAACGTACTTTGCGATTTTATCCGCGTCGGTAATTGCCGTAAACAGCGCGTTCGGGTTTTCTTTGATTTCCTCTTTCCAAGACTGTATATACGCCGCGTTATTCTGCAATCGCCCCTCGCTCGGCTCTATTTTCAAGTCCTGCTCCATAAAGATAGAAGCAATCTCGGCTCGCAATTCTTCCATTGCATAGTCCTCGCTACCGAATCTGCCCGATAAATCTCGGTTGAGCCTGCTTTCGTGTCCCGTACTATGCCCGATTTCGTGCAATGCGGTCGAGTAAAATTCCTGCATACTCTTGAAGTCCGCGCGTTCGGGTAAATGCACTTCGTCCGTATCCGTCCGATAGAAAGCCCGACTGCCGCCGTACACGATTTTCGCTTCGTTCTTGTCCCAATAATCAAGGATTGCCTCTGCTCTGTCGTTACGGTCGTTGACGTCGATTTGCGGCTTTTCCTTTACGGGGACACCGCCCATTAGAGAACAGTTAAATACACGGTAGAATTTGCGTAGCCAATACACATTTTTATCCATATACTCTTGCTGTTCGCTCGCAGTCATTCCGTCAAGAATGCTTCTGTCGAAACGCTTTTTCGTTTCTTTATCTCGCATTTCGTAATACTCAATGCTCGCGCCCTTTCCTTTGGCAAGGCTGTTGCCTTCCTCGTCTTTTTTGAACGTCCAACCCTTTTCTTCCATCTGCTTGAACGTCGCCCAACGGTTATCTCCGTAGTTCTCGCTCATTGCAATAAGCGACAGAAAAAGGTTGTTGATTCCACGATATTTCTTACCCGTAATTGCCGATTCCGGCGCGCCCGACGATACCCAACCCTGCGTCCAAAAGAGATTGCCTTTTTCAAGGTTTTCCATTACCTTGTCCACGAGTTGCTTTCTCTGCGGCGTAAGTTTCTCATACGCCGTATTCTTTTCTTCACTATTCAAAGACAACTTTCACCTCCTCTACCATTGCCGGCTCGCCGTTCTCGTAGCCCTCGTCGTCGAAGTCCATAAGGTCGTCTATCGTGTAACCTTTCGGAATTACGATAACAGGGGTATCTCGTATGTTGTTTTTCCTCATTTTTACCTCCTAAAATTTTATTTTTTCTTTTTTGTTCGACATTTTACAGCAAATCATAAAACTAAAATACCGCAAATCACAAAAACGAATTACCACAAATCACAAAACCGGCTTGACAAACCAACTATTGTTTGATATAATATAATCATCCTTTTAGAAGGAGGAATTTATGAATTACAAACAACGAATTATAGATGACCAACTTGATTTGAAATTAGAGTCTTTTGGTGCAACTTTGATTGTCGGTCCGAAAGGTTGCGGCAAAACCACTTCCGCCAAGCAAAAAGCAAAGAGTTTTATCGAGTTCCAAGACGAGGAACAACGTGAAAACTTGCTTGCCGTAGCCAATACCGCCCCTTCAAAACTTCTAATCGGAGATAAACCACGCCTTTTCGACGAATGGCAAGACGCTCCGAAACTTTGGGGAACAATCCGAAAATCTGTGGATGACTTAGGCGAAAACGGATTATATATTCTTACCGGCTCGTCATCAAAAGACATTCCGAAAGCCCATACCGGCACCTTGCGTATCAGCCAATTAAAAATGTATCCGATGAGTCTGTATGAAAGCAAAGAATCTAACGGAAGCGTGTCCTTGCTTGATTTATTCAATCATCCCGAAACTTTCGACGGGTGCGTATCCAATCTCTCTATCGATGGCATCATTTTTGCCATTTGCCGAGGCGGATGGCCGAAAAGTCTCATGAATAAAACCAACCGTTCTAAGTTGGAAGTCGCAAAAGACCTGTATCATCAAACCTATTCGGTTGATATTAACAATGTAGACAACGTCAAGCGTAATCCTCGTTGGGCGCAAGCGATTATACAATCGTACAGCCGTAATATCTGTACTCTTGCAGAGTCGAAAACCATTTTGGGTGACGTAAAAGCAAATTTTGATATTAGCCAACCGACTTTTGATGACTATATCCAAGCCCTTGAAAAACTCTATATCATAGAAGACGTTGACGCATGGTGCCCTGCTATCCGCTCAAAGAGCGCTATTCGTTCTTCTAAAAAACGCAATCTCATCGATCCTTCTATCGCCGTTGCGGCAATGGGATTATCTCCGGGATTTTTCAATACCGATTTCAAAACGCTTGGTTTTCTGTTTGAGTCGCTCTGTTTGCGCGATCTGAAAATTTATTCCTCACGGTTTGACGGATACGTTAGTTATTATCATGATCGTTACGGATTGGAAGCCGACTGTGTCTTGCATTTGAATGACGGAAGATTTGCGCTGATCGAATTCAAACTCGGATCTCACGAAATTGACGACGGAGCCAAACACTTAATAGAAATAGAAAACTTAATCAAACAATACAACAAAACGGAAAAACAATGTCCGATGCGTTTGCCTGATCTGAAAATCATCATCACGGGAACGCAATACGGATATAAACGCGATGACGGCGTATTTGTTATTCCAATCGGTTGTCTGAAAAACTGATTATTTTCGGCTACGGCTAAATGCCGTAGCCTTTTTCTATTCGTTCTTTTGCCGTCTGAAAGTAATAATCGTCTGCTTCGATACCTATAAATTGTCTGCCCGTGTTTTTGCAGGCAATGCCCGCGCTTCCCGAACCCATACAGTTATCCATTACCGCCTCGCCTTCTTTCGTATAGGTTTTAATCAGATATTCGAGAAGCGCGACAGGGTTCTGCGTCGGGTGAACGGCGTTTCTATCTCTTGAAAACTTCAATATATCCGTCGGGAAATTTACAAAATGCGTAACGTATTCCGTATCCGAATTGAGTTTGTTATTGCCGCCGTATCCTTTCCCGCTTCGCCACGTCGAATTCGGTCTGTTTCGTTTTACTTGCTCTTTTTGAATAAGTCCTTGCGGGTAATACCGTATCGGCAGTTTGCTCTTACTGCCCACCGTTCCTTTGCTGAAAACAACAATATCTTCAAACAGGGACAGCGGCTTGTAATTAGAGTTTAGAAATCCCGTCGGACTTTCCTTTTCCCATACCATTTTGTAACGAAACATATCCGTATTGCTCTGAATCAGTTTGCTCGTAAAAGGTTCGTTTCCGAATAAGCAGACGATACCGTCCGGCTTCAAAAGTCGCTTATATCCTTTCCAAAGTTCCGTCAGGTCGATTTCCCTATCCCACTTATGTTTTGTCTTTCCGCAACCATACGGAAGATCGCATAGAATAAGGTCAACGCTTTGCTCCGGTAGTTCTTTCATCACCGTCAGACAGTCGCCGTGATAAAGTCGTATCACCTCTTGCCGTTACCGCCTGTATTTTTCGGAACAGTCGGCGTATAGGTCGATTTAACGGGCATTGAGCGCAAGGCTTTGATTGCCGTTCCCTCGTAATAGTCCGGCGATTTATTCGGTCTGAATAAGCCGCTCGTTGCAAAGATACGGAGCATTTGCTCTTTATCGCCGTTACACCAATAGGCAAGTAAATTCATCAGCGACATATCCGAGTTCGAGTGATTGTTCTGCAAATCTTCGCCCGCATAAAGCCTCTTGAATTTATCCCCGTTCTTTGCGTTCGACGCCTTTTCCACGACGTCACGGTCGGTCATTGTTGACAGTCCGTTCACGCCCTTGCATACGCCTTTCCACTCTTCGCGTTTCTCGCATTTACGGGACAAAAGTTCTTTCATTTCGGGCGTATCGAAACTTTCAAGGCGAGAATAGCCTGAACCGTCGCCCGTCATTGCGATGAAATGTTCTTTCTGATAGAATTCCAAATCGCCGTCTTTCGAGAAAGTACGAATATCCATACCGCTCGTTTTGCCGAAGATATGTAACCCGTTTCCGCTTACCGACTTTTCAACGTAGGTCTTTCCACACTTTGAAAGGATCTCTTTTGCGAGCGCGGTCGGCTGTCCGTTCTCGTCGTAACAACGGTCAAGGTCTATACAGGAAATATTGTCCTTTCCGTCAAGCGCATAGGCGACCGTCGTGCCGCCTTTTTCTTTCAGGTACTTTAAGGCGTTATCGAAAGTCGTCCACGTTTCGGGATTATCGCTTTCGGCATACTCGCCATTGTCGCTGTTGCAGTTGACGGGGCGTTTATTGTATTTCCCTTTTTCCGCGTTCCACCACGTTTTAACCACAACCCAATTCGGTCGCGCTTTCATTTCGTCGGGAACGGCGGTGCGTAACGCTTTTTCTTTTTCGTCGAAAGAAGTATTCGCTTCAACGCTCGGTCGTTTGTAGTCTGCGCCGTATGCGCCTGCGTCTTTCCCTCTGACTTCCTCGCAAAAATCCTTTGCCGAAAGTTCCGCCGTTTTCTTTTCCTCACCTTTATTGTTCGTAAGGCGCACCTTGTAATCGTTATGTAGACTTAAACGGATTGTGCCGTTCTCTTCGTTATCTTTCACGCATTTATTCGGCAAATAATAGGTATAATCGCCGTATTCGCCGTCGGGCATTCTGAATAATGTGCTTTCATCGAAGCTCGCAATTCTTGCCTTTTCGGGAACGGAAACGTAATTCCAATCGCTCGGCGTTTCGCTTCCCGGCGCGCTTTCCGCTTGCGCCTGTTTATAATCTTCTGCCGTAGTGTTGTTGCAAAGTCGGTTGAAATCATACGCCGTAAGCGTTGCTTCTCTCGTTTCGTCACGACTCTGCGCCTTGATAACGAAATCTTCGGGCAACCGGATCAGAATTCGTCCGTCGTCGCTGTTCTTATCTTCCCCGACAAAAGCCGACGGGATAAAGAACGACATACCGCCGAAGTCCTGTTTATTCGGCAAAACGAACAACATACTCTTCGGGTATTCTTTACGGAACGCTTCTTGCGGCACGCTCGTATTTAGCCATTTCGTATCCGTATTTTCCTGCGTTTCGTAGTCCTTGTTGGTTGTCCCGCCTACCGCTTCCTTAAACTCTTCTGCCGTAAGCACGACAATTTGCTCGTTATCTCCGTAACCTTTGCGAAGTTCGATTTCTCTATCCTCGCGGACGGAAAGTTCGTAGCACAGCTCTCTGCTGTCGCTTTGCAAGTCCACAAGTTGGCGCGACGGTCTGATTTTGTCATTAAACATATAGTAAGTGAACCCTGCATATTCGCCGTTAGTCGGCATTTTGAATACGCTCCCTACACCCGACTTTTTGATAAACGCGTCGTTTGCAACGTTGACTTTCGTAAACGTCGCTTTCGGTTTTTCCGATCCGTATTCGTTCTTTCGCCAATTCTCTGCTTTTTCCTGCGACTCGAACCCGTATCTGCCCTGTTCCCAATCGCCCGTTTCGGTATGATAGCCGATTGCCACAACGTAGTCTTTGTTTAGCGTTGCCGTGCGGTCGATAATCGCAATATCTCTGCCGCCCTTGTCTTTTTCGATATTGACTACCTTATCTCCCCTCGCGGTGTTTTTCGTGTAGTCACGCGTGTTTTCGCTCATTTGTTCTTTGTTTTCCTCCTTGTCTAATTGTTCTTTGAACTCTTTAACGTGTTTGCGGTAAGCCGTAATGAAGCCATCGAGAAGCGCCGGATGAGAATTGACATAAAACGTTCGCCTGTCATCTTCGGCGTTATTGATATTGATTTCCTTTGCCCACGCTTTATTGCCGGGGCTGTATCTGCCGTCGCCGTCAGACATCTGCACGGTGTTTGCAAGAACGTAATTCATACGCTCTTCGCCGTATAACGCATACAGATTTGCGATAAAATCGGTATTTAAGTGCATACCGTCAAAGTGCGTCGAGATACCTTTTTCAATATCCAATCCGCAATTTCGGCTTATCATCGTCGCTTCAAGCGGAAATTTTTTGTTATACGCCGCTTTCATCGCAAACTTCGCTATCTCGTCGTTCACTTTCAGTTCCGCTTCATCGACGTCCCTGCCGAGTTTCAAAAAAGTAATATTCTTATCTTCCAAAGATTCCTGCGACATATACAAGACAGGCGCGGCAATGATATATTCGTCGGCTTGTTCCTTGATACGATTCAGATTATCAACGCTCAAACTGTCTTTGAAATAGTAGTAAGCCGTATTCTCTTCATCCGTTCCGAAATATGCAAAATTCTCTTCGCCGAGATACTCTTTCATAACGTCCGAATGATAATGCTCGCAATAATCTTTGATGAAGAAAATTGTATCTTCGCCCGTAGAAACGCTCGCATTCTCCGAACTTATAAAGTCGTCGTAAAGCTGTTGCAAAATTCCGCCGTGATCCACTTCTTCATACAAAGCCCTGTAATATTCTTCACCGACATCTACATACTCGCCGCAAAGCGTATCGAAGAGTTCCGTTTTAATATGAATCTCGTAGTTGCTATGGAAAATCTCTTCCGCTGACTTACCCATAAGATTTGCTTTGAACTCTTCAAATTCTTTCTTGGCGCTGTTTACTACAAGCTCTTTGTAATTTGATGATTCCACTAAAACAGGCTCGTTTATCGACTTATAGCCCGACTTTTTTAATTTTTCTTCAAGATACGGTATAATCTTTTCTTCGGTAAAATCGTCATACCACTCGTCATACGGATATGTATCGTCGCTCTTGTTGAAATACGAATCTTCAAACGACGGTTTCAGATCGCATACAATGTCGTCAAAACGTCCTTCGTCCTCGCCGTCGATCATATTGAGCCAATTTATTTCGTCGAGTTGCTCGTCGATAAACTCGTTAAGGTTTATTTCATACACAATATCTATGGCATAATCTTTCAATTCCACGTTCGGAATATTTCTCGCCAACGCCGAATAAACACTGTCGTTATCCCACCCGTAGTATTCAAGCAAAATATCCAACGGGAAACGCTTATGATACCTTTCAAGAAGCGGCTTTATAAACGGTTTTGCTTCTTCGCCCGGTGCATACTCGCCGTTAAGCACACGGTCTATCGCTATCCGTTCTTCATAAAATCCGTCCGAAATCGCATCCGCGTACATTCCGTCAAGGTAACTCATATCTTCGCGCACGACTTCGCTCGCGCTTTCGACAACGTTGTGCCAAGCGGTTAGGAACGCTTTTCCCCTTTCGGAAGAAATAAACGCTTCCCAAGCGGGCTTTTCAACACCGTATAAACTCTCGGTATCTTCAAAATCCCCGTTTTCGACTTTTCCCTCGGTATCGTCTTTGCCGAGCCTATAAAGTTCTACGCCTGCGCCGTAAAGCACCCTTGCAGTTCTGATTCTCACAGGCAGCATTCCGTCCCACGAATAACCGTACTCGTGCATTTGCTCCCCGGATACGGTATAATCGGGAAGTATATCTACCTGCATTGCGGCAACCTTGTCGCTCTCGTCGATAAACGTTTTTTCTTCTTCGGGTTCGTCAAACAATGCGATTTTTAAGTCTGCGCTTACAAATGCACTCGCAAATTCCTTGAACAGCGTTTCGTCTATCGTCAGAGTTTTTACTTCCTTTTCGCCCACTTTGAAATACGAAGGCGATAAACTCGACAACGCCATCAATTCTTCGGTCGTATCGTCGAAGCAAGTGTAATCCCCGTTCTTCACGGCAAACACCATCGCGCCGGGGTTCTGTGTTTCGATTTGCTTGTATGTCTTATATAATTTTTCTGTCAACATAGCGTTTTTTTTATTTTTCCTTGTTTTTGTTTCTGTTCGTTTCGGCGGTAATGCCATATAAGTATCTTCCGTTTCGGCAGTAACGGGTTCATCTCCGCTTTCCTCGTCGTCGATAACCACTTCTTCGCGTTTATTAAGGTCAAGTTCTGCGTTGAGTTCGGAAAGTTCCGTGTTCAGTTCCATAATCTTGTCCTTATGCTCGAACGGTACTTTAACCTGTTCTTTCGCTACTTCAAAGTCTGCTTTTGTGGATTCCAAACGCTTTACCGCACGTTCTTCACGGGCTGCAAATTCCTTTATGAAATTTTCCAAACGGGTAAGGTTTCCGCTTGCGCTCTCGCCTATATCCATTTTGTATTGTCCTGCGCCCGAAAGCGTAATGCTTCGTTCGTTAGATAGCAGTTCGATGGGATTCAACGAGATTTTGAAACCGCAATACTCGGCTACTGCCGTTCCCGTTTTGTTATGGAACAACGCGTCCATAAGGGCAAGTCCGCCGTTTTTCTTTCCGTCCTCTACGCTGTCCGCATAGACCGTTCCGCCGACATTGATTTCAAAGTGGTCTGGGTTGTACCTTTCCTTTACACGTTCGACGTCTTTTCTCACTCTTTCGAGATAAAGTTCCTGACGTTGAATCTGTTCGGGAAACTCCTTGCGTACCTTGTCTTGTAAAGCAAACAATTCTTTCTTGTATCGGCTCTCCAAATCACGAAGCCTTGCCATTTCCATATCGAGTTCCATTTTTCGCTTGATTTTCGGGTTGGCTGACGTAATCGCTTTAATTTCCGCATAAGAAAGCGTTGCTTCGTCGATGTCGTCGGCTTCTCTGACTGTCATATCCCCTTTTTCCACCTGCGAAATAAACCGTTGTTTGTTTTCAAGTATCTGATATGAATAACTATCAAAGGTTCTCTCGGTCGCGTAAGTATAAATACGGATACTCTTGTTCGTGTTGCCTTGACGAATACCACGTCCGTTTCTCTGAATCAGGTCGCGCGGACGATACGGCGCGTCCAAATGGTGTAACGCAACGAGTCGTTTCTGCACGTTCGTTCCCGCTCCACACTTCTCAGTCGAGCCGATTAAAACTCTTGTCGTTCCCGCCATAACCTTGTCGAACAGGTCTTGCTTTGCCCTGTCCGTGTTTGCGTCGTGAATAAACGCAATCTCGTTTTCGGGAATACCACGCTCAATAAGTTTGTGCTTTAAGTCGTTATACGCGTCGAAGTCCTTGCCGTACTCATATTCCGAATACGGTTTTTTTGGTGTAGATAAATCGCAAAACACAAGTTGCGTTCCCTTAATATCCGCCGAGTTCTTCCATTCTTCGTAAACGTTGTCCGCACAGAAATTGAGTTTGCTTCCGCTCTCATCGGAAAGAGACGGATCGATACATCTCGGATCGAGCGCGAGTTTCTTTCCGTCGCCCGTAACCTTTAACATATTGTCGATATGCGGATCAACGCCGCCTGCGTAAATCTTGTCCGCCCTTGCCGCTATCTCTTCCGTTAAGTCGATTACCGTGTCGCTCGGCTTTAACGTAATAACCTTTCGCTCCGCTTCCGGCACGTCGAGTTTTACGTCTGTTTTTACGTCCGCAAACGAGTGATACAGCGTTAAAAGTTCGGGCAAGTTCGTAAACTTTGCAAATCTCGTTCTTGCTCTGTACCCTTTCCCGGACGGGGCAAGTTCGAGCGCCGTTACCGTTTCACCGAAGTCTGCCGCCCATGCGTCGAAGTAATCGATACCGAGCCTTGCAAGCGTTTGCTTTTGCAAATAGGTCTGCATCGTGTACATTTCCGTCATAGAGTTGGAAATAGGCGTACCCGTTGCGAACACCACGCCTTTATCTCCGCCGTGCAGTTCGTTGATATACTCTATTTTTAACTGCAAGTCGCTCGCTCTCGCGCTCGCCGCGTTGGAAATTCCCGCTACGTTGTTCATTTTCGTATACAGAAACAGATTTTTATACGCGTCCGCTTCGTCCACGAACAGGTAGTCCACGCCGAGTTTTTCAAAGATTAAAACGTTGTCTTTTTTCGTTTCGTCGAGCAGTTTTTTGAGCTGCGCTTCTCTGCCTTTCTTGATACGCTCCAAGTTCTTTACCGAACCGGACGGTGCACCGCTCTCTTCCCACTGCATTTCGATACTGCGTTCTATCGCCTCAATTTCTTCGCGTATCTTTGCTATCTGCCGTTCGGGCGAGATATTGATTTTTGCAAAACTCGATTGCGCTATGATAACGGAATCCCAATCGCCCATCGCAACTTTCGACACGAACTGCTCGCGGTGGTCTTTGTCCAAATCGTCTTTCGTGGCAATCAGGAGTTTCGCCGTCGGGTAAAGTTCTCTGAACGAATTAGCCCATTGTTGTACCAAGTGATTAGGTACGGCAATCATCGGCTTTTTCGCCAACCCATACTGACGAAGTTTCATCGCCGCCGCGCAAATAGTAAACGTTTTCCCGCTTCCCACGATATGGTGAAGTAGCGTGTTACCGCTCGTAATAATTCGGTGTACCGCGTCCTTTTGGTGCGGGCGAAGTTCTATCGCCGGGTTCATTTCGGGAAACCGCAAGTAACTTCCGTCATATTTCGGCAAACGAATCTGGTTGAACAGTCTGTTGTAGACAGTTTCAAGCTCGTCGCGCCTAATAGGATCACGAAATATCCAATCCTTGAACGCTTCCACGATTTTGTTCTGCTTCTCTCTCGCCGCGACCGTTTCGGAGTTATTCAGCACTCGTTTTTCTCTGCCGTCCGCATCCAAAACCGTATCGTAAATCTGCGTGGAACGCTGATTCAGACAATCTTCAAACAGCCTGTATGCGTTCGCTCGTTCTGTGCCGTATACGCTCGTTACGTTCATCGTGCGGAAGTTTCGCACATACCCCGTCGTGCGGTCTACGCGCCAACTGCCGTCGTGTTTGTTGTAATACAGTTCGATGCCGTCACGCATATAATACGGGAGCGCAATTAACTGACAGAAAAACTCTTTATACAGTTCTTTGTCTATCCAGCTCGTTCCCACTCTCACCGCGATTTCCGAAGCTTTTACCGGCGCAGGCTGAACTTCTTTAAGCGCCGAAATATTCTTGTCGTAGTCGATTAAATCGGGTTTGCTTTGCTTCATTCTTTCGGCGGTTTGCAGTTTATCTACCACTCTGCCCGAAAGATACTCTTCCGCCGTTTCAAAGCCCGAGTATTTATCTTCCGGGTTGACCGCTACGGGGTTGCGAAATACTGCGTTGCCGAGTTCGTTCAGCACAGTTTCGTAGTCTTTCTTTGTGAGTTCTTCGATATACGAAATATCCACGCACCCGCGCTCGTTCTTGCTTATCTGCAACGCCTCGAAACAATCGTCGGTGCTTGTCACAGCCGTGTACGGTCTTATGGTTCGTTTCGTAAACACGTCGGCTTTCGTTACCGTTTCTTCATCATCAGAAACGTTCTCGCAAGCAAACAATAAAGCACTATCGCCGTCGGGCTTAAAAAGTCGCAGATTGTTCTTGCTGTTGATATACCCGAAACGCTTGACGAACATATCGTATCTTGCGCCGAGTTGCCATTGCTCACGAGTTAAAACGTCGTCCGAACAGCCCTCGACTTGCAAGTCCAAAACCTTACGAGTTTGCTTGCGGATAGCGATCATTTCGGCAATTCTCTGATACGCGTCTTTCGGGAACGGCGGCACGGGTTGTTCTACCATACTATCTCCCACGCGCATATATATCTTGCCGTTTACAGCCGTAAGATTCATCGGCTTTACGTCGTAGTCCACCTCGACTTCTTCGTGCGTTTCGGTTTCTTCCGCACGCTCGGGATTGACATAAAAACCTTGCGGTAATCGACCTATAGCCGCGTTTATCGCTTCCGATAGTTCTCTGCCGTCCGGCTTCACCGTCATATCTTCCGCGCCGTAAAGCCCCGTTTCTTTTACAAGCGTGCCAAGGATCATTTCGGGATGAGAGATATAATAATTGTTTATCTCATACTCGTCCTCGGTTTTACCGACTGCAAGCCATTCGGTGTTTTCAACGCCCGCGTTTATTCTTTCTTCCCGCTTACGAAAAAACAAAATATCCGTTACGACTTCGGTGTTCGCCGTCTGCTTGAACGCCGTATTCGGTAGTCTTACCGCGCCCACAAGTTCGGCTCTGTCCGCGATATACTTGCGGATAGACGGATTTTGCTTATCCATCGTGCCTTTGCTTGTGATAACCGCCATCAACCCGTTCGGCTTGATTTTGTCGATACCCTTTGCGATAAAGTAATCGTGGATATAGAAGTTATACTTGTTGTAATCGGGATCGAATACCGTGTAACCGCCGAACGGAACGTTTGTAACCATAAGGTCGAACGAATTGTCCTGAAACGCTGTTTCTTCAAAGCCTTTAATCTGAATTTTCGCCTGCGGATACAGTTTCGTTGCGATTTTACCCGTAACCCTATCGAGTTCTACGCCGTAAAGTTTTGCGCCGTCCGCTATCTCTTGCGGCATAAAGCCGAAGAAATTGCCCGTTCCCATTGCCGGCTCTAAAATGCGGTTATTGCCTTTTACGCCGAAACGAGTGAGTGCTTTATAGATACCGTCGATTACGGTTTTGCTTGTGTAGTGAGCGTTCAGAACGCTACCTTTTGCCGCCGCGTATTCTTCTACACTCAGAACGTCTTTCAGTTCCTCATATTCGCTTTTCCAAGCGACATTACGTTCGTCGAACGCTTGCGCCAAACCGCCCCACCCGACGTATTTTGCAAGTACTTTCTTCTCGTCGTCGGTCGCCTCTTTTTGTGAGTTAATCAACCTATTGACTAACTTTATGGCTTCGATGTTGTTTTTGAAACGCTGTTTTGCACCGCCGAGTTCGCTTTGCTCAAACCCGATTTTCGTCAGGTCTGTATTGCTTTCTTTTGTGGATTCGCCTACGGGTTCTATCGGCGTTATTTCGCCGCTTTCAATACGGTTCTCCCACTCCTCATCTTCTTCCGCGTCTAAATCTCGGATAGGTTTTTCAGGCGGTTGCTCCGAATACCTGCGATATGCTTCTTTAACGGTTATTTCGACTTTATCCCCGTCGATTTTCGCCGTAGCCACTTCCGGGCAGGCGTTCAATGCTTTCTCGATCTCTGCCGCGTGGTCTTTACAAAACTTATAGTCCGCATACCGCCAAGAAAGGAAGGTCGTTCTCTCTCCGTTCTCGTTTCGCTTTACTCCGTCCTCTGCGATGTGTCGGGCGATTGCTTTTACTCTGTTTTCGTCCGTGCCGCGACGCTCGGACAAAAACGCTATGTATTCTTCGCTTTCTTTGTCGTCGAAATATTTATCTTCGTCGATAAGGTCTGCAATACCGTAAGCAACCTGTTCCCACTTCAAAATCATTCCGACTTCGTTTTCGGGGTTCTCTCTGTCACGATGGCGATGTTTCATTCCCTTGCCGTCAGTCCATATCTCGTCATCGTAACCACCACCGCCCGTGCCGTATTCTCTCCTTAAAAAATCGGCAAATTCTTTGTCGGTCGGGTTCTCCTGATACTTTTCGTAAATGCGGTATTTCCCGTATTCAAAGCCGCTCCCGCGTTTCAAGCCCCACTCTTTGAGTTTTTCTTCTGGCGTTTTTTCCTCAAACGCGTCGAACAGCGACCTTTGCATACTCGGTCGATTTCTGCGTTCCCAAATCGGTTTTCCCCTGTTTTCGGGTTTCGTTTCTTTGGTCTGCTTTTTATCTTCTTCGTAGTCGTAATCTTCTGTTTCTTCGTTCGATTCCTCTTCTTCTGCGACTTCAAACGCTTCCTTGTAATCTTCGTCGGTCGGTTCGTCCTCATCTCCGTAATCGTCGTCAATCGGGAAACGCGTGTCTATCTCGCCCACATAGTCGGGTTGCTCTTCCGTTTCTTCCTGTTCGGAAAAAATGCGGCCAAGCTCTTCGCTTTCTTCGGGCGATAATTCTACAAGTTCAGGCGTTTTCGGTTTTTCAATGTGAGATTTGATGAAAAAGGGTTCTTTGTCCGGTTCTACAACGACAACGCTTACTTTGTCGAGCAGTTTTTCAATATACTGCTCCGCAACGTGATACGGAAAACCGCACATCGGTACTCGTTCGGGCAAGCCAACGTTCCGTCCCGTGAGCGTTAAATCGAGAATGGTCGCGGCTTGTTCAGCCTTTTCGCCCATTACTTCGTAAAAATCGCCCAAACGGTATACGACAATGCTGTCGGGGTTCGCTTTTTGAACTCGTAAATATTCCGCATAATACGGCAAAACCGTCGTTTTTTCTTCCTGAGCTACGGGCTGTTCGTCCGCTTTCGGAATTACAGGCTCGTCCGAAACGTATTCTTCGTCAATGTCGTCGATAACGGGTACTTCGTTTTGCTTGTTGTAAATCGCGTCGTTTATGTCCTGTTGTAGGACTTCCGTCGCTTTCTGCACTTCACGAAACAGATCTGCGTTATCCTGTAAGCCGTAGGGATAGCCTTTCAGCGTGATTCCCCTTTCCTTCGGAAAACCCGTTGTCGAATACAACGAATACGCAACGCCTTCTGCAATGAGTCTGTTCCTTATCTCGTCGTTTTCGGTCAGAAAATCGTTCTGTCCGAGATAAGTTACGACTCCTGAAAGCATAATGCGATAATCTCCGCGGTTACTCTCCGCAATTTCCGTGCCGTTCAGTAGGTCAAGTCCGTCCAAAATCTTTTTTACGGGTTGCGTTATGCGCCTGTAACGATTCTCGCCGTGCGTGTCGGCAACGTCGAATACGAAATATTTATTCCCGTCGCCGTCGTAATACGGAATGCCTTTTCTTCCTTTTGTAACTCTTCGCCCCTGCGCGTTCCACTCTTCAAAAGAAAAGCATACGCTCGCGTTCGGTCGCTCGATTACGATCTGACAGGCGTCGTGCAATGCGATGTGCGGATTGTTCGCAACGAAACGATAAAACGTTTTCAGTTGTTCTCCGTCCGTCATCATCGCTTGTATCGCGCGATTTCTGTCTGCGTTTCTTCTGATGTCGCTCAATTTTTCTTCCACCTCCTTTGTTTGTTTTCCTGCAAGGGCAACTCTTTTCCGAACACCTCAAAATATATCTGCTGCCGAAGTTCAAAGGTCGGAAAGAATATCGCAAAGCAAGCCGCAGACGCACCCATCGTTTCAATCAGAATCCGCAGATGTTCTCTGCCGAACAGTTGCTTTGTCTTGAGCTTGAACACAAATTCTTTTTCGTCAATGTCAAGACGTTCCGCAATCTGACTTACCGTGTAGCCGCTTTCTTTCAGCCAAGCATAGAACGCGCCGCTCCGCAAGGAATATCCTTCGATTTTTGTTCTGTCTATTTCGCCCTGTTCGGGCAAATGTCTGTTTTTAATTTCGGTCATTGCGTCCTACCTCCTGACTGCTGTTTTTGTTCGGGATTCATACCCCCTCACTACTAATGGACATTTGCAACGGGTTTTGTTAGGGTGTTTTTCAAAAGTTCTTCAAAACTTTTTTCAGTTTCTTTTTTGCGGTTTCTAAAATTTCAAAGGCTGTTACATAGCTAACGCCAAGTTCTTTACCGATTTCTCGCAATGTCTTTTGTTCCCAAAAGGTTTTGTAAACAACAAGTTTCTGCTTTTCCGTAAGTCCTTCCATTGCCTTTGCTATCGTGTTTTTTAATTCCTTTTGTTCATACTGCTCTTCCGGGTTTGCTCCGTCATCGATTACTTCATATCCCGTTTCTTCATACATTCGTTCAAGCGAATCCGTCTTTGCCGCAATTCTGCGGTTTTGTCTGTCGATACGCTCAAAATCACGGTTTAATTCTTTGATTTTCTGCTCCTGTTCTGCCGTTTCCACTTCGACGATAATGCTTTTGGTTTGTTCAAGTTTGTAAGTTACTTTCTTTTTCATTGTTGAAATCCTCCGATTTTGATTTTTTTGAAATCGCAATCGGACAGATTCCTGCCCACAACGAAAAAAGCCCGACTGCGTTGTGATTAAACGCAATCGGGCAATTCAGAGTATAAAGGCATAAAAAAACGCCTCGCAAAGAATAAACCCTGATTAGGTCTAATCCTTGCAAGGCGTTGGTAGCTTTCCTATGAGAATAACTCCTGTTTCTTACAACTTCGTATACGTTCGCGCGTTGGCTTTACACTCCCTTTCGGGCTACCGCTGTCCGTTCCCGTATACTGTCTGATTTTACAGATAAATAATATTTAATTGTCTTTGTCTATAACTCCATATAAGGCGTAGATAACTTCCTTCCCGGATAGCTTCGGTTTCTTATATCTTCATATCGGCTTGCCCGTAGTTCTTGCTACCGTCGGCAGTCCCGTATGGTTTTTCGTACAGACGTTTAGCGCGCGGTAGCCGCTTGCGGCATTTCCTGCGCTTTGTTCGGATCTGCGCTCAATCGCATTTTCCCCGTTTCGTCTACGTCCGCAAGCACGGATGCTCCGCAATGATGACACTTGACGATAACGCCTACGCAATGTCCGGTGACTTCCAACAGCTTTGTTAGACAATACGGACAAGTCAAAGGATTGTTCTTTTTAGCCATATAAATACAACCTCCTTTCTCCCTAAACTTACAAACGATTTGAATTTATCTAACTGCTACGGTATGGTCGGGATAACTCCTATACAACAGTCAAACATCGTTTGTAATCCAATTTATATATCTTTGCGCTTTCGGGGCAAAAACGCGTGATACCGATTTAATTATATATGTGGATACAGCTTACCAAAACGCCCTGTATCTCGCAGTCTTTGACGATAATATCTTTCATTTCTTTGTTTTCCGGATGAAGCACCACTTTCCCGTTCCTTTTATAAAAACGTTTCAGCGTTGTTTCGCCATTCATCATAGCAACAATTATATCTCCGTTCTCTGCCGTGTTCTGCTTTCTGATTACGACGAGATCGCCGTGCTTGATTCCGATGTCTATCATACTGTCGCCGTGCGTATGAAGAATAAATAAATCCCCACCGCCGAAAATCGCTCGCGGAAGCGTAACGCTTTCTTCTATCTGCTCCACCGCGTCAACAGGTTGTCCGCACGCGATAGAACCGACGATAGGCGTGATTGCCACTCCGCTCGGTCGGAGCTTCGGCAACATATCTATATTGCCGAGCCTTGTCCGCTCTATCCTGCCGCTGTTTTCAAGCGCAAGGATATACGTTCTTACAAGGTTAAGCGAACTCATATTCAATGCTTTCATTACCTCTCTGAAACTCGGCGATTTGCCTTTTTTCTTTTGGTAGTCGATTATGAAACTTTCCATATTGTCCAATGTCGTCGTGTTGAGCGTTCTCATCCGTAGTACCTCTTTTTACTAAACTGAACTTTGCGTTCAATTTAGATTGTAGCCGTATTATATCACAAAAGACTATCTATTTCAAATTTTCAATTCCAAATATTTGGCATTGAAGGTTTTTTACAAAAGTTTTTTTGTGAGCAGATAAAAAAATATGCTCCCGCAACAGCGAGAGCTACGATTTGTTAATATTTGATTAGTATTCTTCCTTGATTTTCATAACGAAACTATTAAATTCATCCAATACTTTTTTTGGAGATCTGATTTTCACTTTGCCTTGCGTTCCGACAATCCACGCGAAAAGTGTTTTGGACACTTGAACGCTTACATCAACGGAATATGAGTTATCATCTACTTTGCGAATCCGTATATCGTCGCCGAACCTGTCAAACATATCCGAAAGTATGCTCGGCTCGAACAACAGCGTTACGTTGCAAAGCTCCCCTCCAAACATAGAGAACACTTGCTTTCTGTATTCGTCGGTGTTGAACTTTTCATATTCGGGGTGCGACTCACGCTCGGTTTCGTCCACCTTTACGTCGTCCATTTTATCAAGACGATACGTTACAAGATCCGCATACCCGTTAGAAAAGCATAGTAAATAATAATTATCCTTATTCCACACCATATAAGCAGGACTGACAACGTATCTCTTGCCATCTTTCCTATACACCTTTTTATGCTTGTCGTCATAGTCGAAATACAGGAACGATATTTTCTTGTTCTCGTTGATAGCTCTTTCTATTGAGTCCACGTTGTATATAAGAGAACTGCTCCCCTTTCTGCTTTTCTCAAACGAAATAATGTGCTTTGAAACACTCTCTGCCTGATGAGAACACAGAAAGCTCGAAAGCCTTTCTACAAGTGCTTTCTTTTGCGTAGCCGGGAGTTTTGAAGCATTAACTGCGTCTGCAAGCATAACTACTTCCGCCGTTTCTATCGGACGGCTTACAACGTAATAATAGTAATACTTTTTCTTGTAGGACAACACTTCATATCCATATTCATTTAATACGGCTATGTCGTCGGCAATCACCTTACGCATTACGCTTATCCCACTCTTTGCAAGTTCTTCCCTTATCTCGTCTGCATTCATTGCGTGGTTTTCATCGGTGTTTTTGCTTAAAATATCCCACAAAAGAAGCAGTTTGATTTTGTTGTTTTCGTTAGCCATATCCGCTCCTGTAAATTAAAATATCGCCTTTTAGAATTAGAGCCGTCCGCATTGACTACGAACGGCTCGTTGCTATTATTTCATCTTATTTCTTCTTAGTGAACAATGATTTGATTTTTGCTCCGAGATTTTTGAAGAAGTTGCCGATTGCCGTAAAGCCTTTCTTCAGAGCTACGCCCAAGTCTGCAAAAGTCTTTTTCTTGACAGCGACCCAGAAAATCGCAAACCCGCCGATTCCGGCAAGCAGCACCGAACCGATTACGATACCCGCAATCGCTCCGCCGGACAATCCTTTCTTTGCCGCGGGAGCATCTTCATACACAGCCGTAAAAGTTGTTGCGCCCGTCACCTTGAAGGTATAACTCTTGTCGGTGCTTACGATTTTTCCGCTTGCGTCCTGCCAACCCTTGAATACTTTTCCTTCTGCCGGATCGTTTGCGGTAATAGTTACGCTGTCGTCTTCTTTATACGTTCCTGCGCCTGTTCCGCCGTTGACTTTGATTTCAACCGACGGAGCATCGTCAATATTTCTAAAATGCGCTTGGATTGTGATTTCGCATGCAGGCATTACAATGGTTGTCGGAGAACTTGTCGCGCTTTCAAACTCAATCGTTACGCCTGCCGTTTCGCAAGTCCATTTGTCAAAGACTTTTCCTGTCGGAGCAGGATTTGCGGTTATGGTCACGGTTTCACCGGCTTTTGCAACTTCTTTGTCTTTCGTGCCGTCCACAATAACTATACCGTACTTTGTAACTCTCAAGTAGGTAGCCTTAAAGGTTACGTTACCTGCCGGCATTTGGAACTTGATTTCCGTTTTGGTCAAGTCCATACCCGTCGTGTCAAGTCCCGTAACTTCCCACTTGTCAAAATACTTATCGACATCGGGAGTATTTGCCGTCACGGTCACTTCTTCTTGATATTTTGCCGTAGGCGCGCTCGACGTTCCGTTTGTTACCGTTATGTTGTAAATAATATTTTCAAACGTTGCCGTAAGCGTAACGTTGTTATCGGGCATCGTGAAGGTAATTTCTTCCTTTTCAAGTTCGGCGGCAGGAAGGGATATTCCGGTACACGACCACTTGACAAACCGCTTGCCGATAGGTACGTTGACCTTTACGGTGACAGTATCTCCGCTCTTATATTTTGTCGTGGTTTCGCCCGCGCCGTCCGTAACGGTAACGGTGTTATCCATAACTTTTACGGTTGCGTAATGGCTCGGTTCTGCCGTTGCGGTTGCTTTATAGCGAACGTAATACGTTCCTTCGACAAGTCCCGCCGTTTCGCCGTTCTCACAATCGCGTGCAGTTGCAAAAGTCGTATCGGTGGAATATTCCATATCGGCAGTTGTTCCCGTAATTTTACCGTCGCTTCCGCCATCGGTAGTCGGGGCAACGCCTTTCAGTCCCTCGGGCGCATTTCTGACGGGTTTTACGATGCTGAAATATGCCGTTGCGGTATTCGTAATGTTATAGTTGCCGCCCTCTTTGTTGCTTATCGTTATAGAAGCGGTGTTTTCGCCGACTTCCTTGTTGTTTTTAAGTGTTACGGTATATTCCGAAGCCGATAAGTTGACAAGCAGTTCTTCTACCCGTACATAAAAACTCGGCGTAATTTCATGCCCCGTATATTCATACTCGGTTTCGTTCAGTATTATTTTTACTATAACATCTTTTCTTGCAATCGACCATTCCACTATTTTATCTTCGGTTGAGCCGTCCGACCACTTAAAGCCGAATTGTAAATGAAGCCTTGCCTGATACGCACCCGCCGATTGTCCCCATCCGTTTGCGACCGTGTACGCTTCGGTTGCAGGTACGCCTTGTTGCGATTCGCCGTTGTAAACAAGTCCCGATACGGGCGTCGGAATGGGAACGAGTGTGCTTGAAATCATTTCATACTTGGCATTGCGGTTGAACTCTGCCGTCATATCGTAATTTGTTGCGGTAAATGCGGTCGCGGGTATTTCAAGCCATATTATTTTTCCGCTTATTTCCTCAGGTGTTCCGCTTACGGTAATCGTCATTTCGGTTGCGCCTGCCGAAACGTCCGCCTTCGCCTTTGCGACAAGTCCTTTCGGCATATTCTTAAGCCACGTTGTGACGTCGGCGTCCTTTGCAATTGCCTTGAACGTATCGCCCGTAAGCGTAAGTTTTACGTCCGTTTCGGGCATTGCTTCGCCATGAAGTCCCTTTATCGTAACGTCGTTCATCGTAGCGGAAGCCTTTGACGTATCGCCGTAAACAAAGCACGTCAACGGTAACCGCGCTGTTCTGTATCAATAATTTGTTCCCGCCTAAATCAATACCAAACGCATAAGCGGATAGCTTTGTTTGTCCGAGAGTTACTCCTTGCCGCCGCCGAAACTGATACCTTCGATGAAGTAGCGTTGGCAGAACAGGAATATCACTATGAGCGGCAACATCGACATTAGCGCGGTCGCGCAACGGAAGGCGTAATCGCCGTCGCCGCTAGCCGCATACTCGATAAGTTTTTGTATGGAAATTTGCAGATTCCACAGCGTTTGTTCGTTTTGCAAATACAGCAATGCGCCTGTGTAGTTATTGTAGCCGCCTACAAACCCAAAAATAAACTGCGCCACGAGAGCCGGTTTTGCAAGCGGAACGATGATGTTGAAAAATATCTGAAAAAAGCCCATGCCGTCGATTTTTGCCGCTTCGACGATCTCGCCTCCGATGCCGTCGATGTAGGGACGCAAGAAGAACACCGTACCGGCGCTGGCAAACATACCGGGCAACATAATAGGAAGAACAACTTTCCACCCTTCCGTCCAACCGAGGTTCTGGTAAAACAAATATCCGACAAACGCAAACGCGCTAAGCGGTACAAACATCAGCGCAACGGTAAACATAAACAAGAAGTTTTTGAACGGAAAGTCCCACTTACTGTAGCAATACGCCACAAGCAGAGACTGTAACAGCCCTGATACCAACGGAATAAGGGTCATCCACAGCATATTGACAAAGCCGCGGATTATCGTCGGGAATCCGTCCGTCTGCGCCGCAAACTGGTCGTCCAGAAACAGCGTGCGGTAACCGTCCATCGAAAAATGTTTCGGCCACCAGACGTAACTGCTCGCCTCGGCGTAGTCGATGTCGGGCGTAAACGACGTAACTATCATTACGGCAAACGGCGCCATAATCCACAATGCGTACAGCGCAAGTACAATGTAGACGATCACTCGTCCTGCCGTAACCGGCTTTTTGTGCTTAGGGATTGCAACCGCGCTTATATCGTTCATATTACACACCCTCCTCTGCTGTCGCCTTGTTGCGCGCGCGGATAAAGAAGAAGGACACGCCGAACGTCACAAAGAACAATACCCAACTCATAACGGCGGCGTACTCCATTTCGCTTTGCTCCACACCCTTGATGTAAATGTAGTAGTTAACCGTCAACGCAATGTTGTCGGGTCCCGCGACGCCCGTCCACTGTATGGGCGCAAGGATGAGCACCTGTTCGAACAATCCCAGACCTTGAGTGATGCTCGCCAGCACCAGAAACAGAGTTACAGGTTTGATACTCGGCAAAGTTACGTGCCGGAACTTGTGCCAGCCGTTGGCGCCGTCTATACCGGCAGCCTCGTACAGCGACGGATTGACGTTGCGCAGAGCCGCCTTGTACATAACGATACCGTAGGCGGGCGCCTGCCACACAATGGTAACGTACACCGCGATCATAAGCAGATACGGCTTGTTGATGTTGTCTAGCCAGTTGGTGTGCCGACCGGAAATAGCGTTAAGCACGCCCAGATCGGTGTCGAAAATCCACTTCCACATGATGGATACCGCGACGCCGCTGCAAATGTACGGAATAAAGAACAGTACCTGTAACGCCGTCTCGCCCTTGATCTTCTGGTTGAGCAATACAGCGATAGCCAGCGCGATTATCAACGTTACGAACGGCGCCGTACCGAGAATAAGGGTGTTGCGCCACGCCAGCCAGAATCTGTCGTCGTTGAATACGTTTGTGAAGTTTTCAAAGCGGTTCCAACGCATAGTTTCCAGCATGTTCGAGTCCATGTCGGTAAACATTGCCACAAGCGATATCGCGACCGGAAACGCATTGAACGCAATAAAACTTAAAATCGGTATAAGGGCGATACCCAGACACAGGTAGTTGACCGGCTTCCACTTACGTTTTCTCGCAGTCGCTACGCCCGCCCTTTTTGAACCGCAGGCTTTTGTCATCTTATACCTCTGATAATGCAATACATATTGTCAAGCGCGCTGACTGCAGCGGCGTGACATTCGCTGTCGAAAGCCGAAATAGTCATCAATCCGCGGCGTACGCGGTTATTGAAAGTGTTTGCCCAGTCGGTAACCCACTGACCGGACTCGAAGTAGCCCCAGTCGCCGCGTTGAGCGTTTGCCGAAGCCACCGCAACGGCGTACATATTTCTGTCGTTGTTCGCGTATGCGAACTTGTCGCTGAATAGTACGTCCTTCGCGACGGGCGCTATCGTGCCGGCGTCGGCGAGGTATGCCTGACCCTCGGTAGCGACCCAACTGATGAAATCCCAAGCCGCCTGATATTTTTCGGGATCGGAGCATGCCGGAATTGCCAGACCTTCGGAAATGCTTGCCGTAGCCTGCTTGCCTACGATCTTGGTTCCGTTGACTTCTTTCAACGCTCCCGTATACACTTCGCCGTCGTAGGTCTCGCCGATAACTTTAAGGTATTCGTTGGCAAAGCCTGCATTGCCGCCTTTTTGGTAAGTGCTGCCGCCTTCGTACTCACGGTACTGTTCGGCGGGACAGTAATCGACGAAACCGAATTCTTCCAGAGCCGACATTCTGCTGACAGCCGTACGGGTCATTGCCGTGGTGCCGTTGGTAAGATTGTTTTCGGCGTTGCTCGTTTCGGGAGTGGCTACTCCGTAACCTTTTTTGCCGGCGTCGACGTTTTTGTTGGTTTCGACCTGCAAAGCAACGTACTCGAAAACCGCTTCGTACTGCGACGCGATCGCATAAACCTTGTTTGCCGAGACGAGCGCGGACATATCGGCGTTGACCTTATCTTCGTAGCGGACGATATCGCCTTTGTTGTAGGTGTTGCCATTAACGGTCACATTATCGTCGACAACGATGTAGTTGGCGGATTTGTCCGCAAGCGTAAAGTCGTAACTCTTGCCGTTAAAGCCCATTACGTCGCCGCCGACCGACCATCCGTAATTGAACCAGTACTCCGACACAAAGCCGTACTTGCTGGGCGACGCCGAGTTGTACTCTTTGGTGAAGTACTTCAACATTACGCGTTGTTCTTCCCAGTTCATGGCGATCCGGTTATTGAACACCTTATATACGGTCTGACCCGACAGGTTTTCGGACGCCGTCATACCCGCAACGGGCGCCGTTTTGTACTCGGCATAACCGTGCGGCATAAGCGCGGCGTTATTTTTGCTGTTATACTCGGCGAGAGCGTCCTCCGCAACGGACACGATATTTATGCCCGCCTGCGTAAACTTGTCCTTGTTGTAAGCGTTGAACTGAGCATTACTGCCGTAAGGCACCGCCATAAGATTCTGTCCTGCGCCGATTACGTGTTTGGGCTGTTCCTTGCCCTGCTTGGCGCTTTTGTTGAAGTTCATGCGCCACCAATTGAGAGTGTCGGCGTCGATGCTGTTCTTTTTGAAGTCCTCGTCCTTGTCGGCGTAGGATTGCAAATCGAGCAGATAACCGTTAGGAGCCTTGGTGCGATCCCATTTGATAGCGAAGTTCTGCAACACGTTCTGGTTATCGCTGACCGTCACGACGTTGTAGGCGTAGTTGGCGGAAGCGGTAAAGTTGCTTGCCGTAGCAACGTTGTTCTGAAAGCGCGGCGTCACGTAAACGTTATCGGTTACGCCCTGCCCGTTATTGTAGGCGTCCACAAGCGCAGTCCACGCCGCTTGCGACTCTCTGCTCGCCTTGCCCAGAAACTTTATGCCGACTCTGCCTTCGGGAACTGCGGGTTGCGCGGGCTTACAAGCCACGACGGGAACGCACACCGATACGAGCAGACAAATCATAACCAGTATTCTTGCAAATTTTTTCATTTTATTCTCCTTTACGAAACGTTGCGCTTGTACGCATGCGACTTGTTGCTGCTTTGCAAACAGAATGAGTCGTTTCGTTATAGCCTTGTTGATTGCAAATCTGTTTTACCGTATTGCGACACGCTTGGTAAGAAGTATGTCGGCGACGTTGACTCCGACGGATATGTCGAACATACCCGTATTCAACGTCCATTTGTCAAGCGCAACGGAGTAATACTCGAACGCATGACGATTCAGTTGTACCGATACGCGTTTGGTTTGTCCGGCAGCAAGCGCGACCTTGGCAAAACCTTTAAGTTCCTTGTCGGGGCGGTACACCTTAGGACAAACCTCGCCCACGTACACCTGCGCTACCGTCGCGCCGTCCGCGTCCGACGTATTAGTCACGTCAAACGTAACGGTCGCGCCGTCGTCGTCCGCTTCTACCGACAGGTTGTCGTAGGCGAACGAACTGTAACTCAGTCCGTATCCGAACGGGAATAACACGGGTTTGCCGAACGTATCGAAGTAACGATACCCGACGTTGAGCATTTCTTCATACAGCATTACCGCGCCGTCGCGATAAGAATTTTCGGAAGGTACGTCGGACAAGTCGAGAGGGAAAGTTTCCGTCAGTCGTCCGCTCGGATTGACCTTGCCCGTCAGCACTTCTGCCAACGCCTTGTTGCCGTGTTGACCGCCGTAGCCTGCCCACACCACCGCGTCGACTTCGTCTATCCATTCGGACATGTCCACCGCTGCGCCCGCGTATACGCACACAACAATTTTGTTTGCCACGCGCGCGATGTGACGTATCGCCTCGACCTCGTCCTTGGCAAGTCTGATATGCTGACGATCGCTGCCCTCGCATTCGACGGAACTCGGATCGCCCACGCACATAACGGTAACGTCGGCTTTGGCCGCGAATCGTTGCGCCGCGGCAACGTTGCCTACGTTGACGAAACCTCCGTTATTGACGCTCCACACCGACTCGTAGTACTCCGCGTCGACCCCTTCGGCGCGCATTGCGTCCGCAAGCGGCACGAAAGCCGTTTCGGGTACGACGTTGCTGCTTCCGCCGCCGTAGTAATACTGCCATGCGGCTGCGCCCGTAACGAAAACGGACGCGTCCTGCCGCGCAATCGGCAATACGTCGTTGTTTTTAAGCAAAACGATACCTTCGCGGGTGACGTTGAGCGCGACTTCGCGGCGGTGTTCGATAGACATATCAGTTTTGCGCAACTTGCGCGCCTCGGCACATTTGTCGGCAAGATCGAGCACCTGTCCGGCGCAGTAATCGAGCATTTCGGCGTCCACCCTGCCTGCCTGAACGTCCTCAAGCAAGCGTTGCTGATTCTTGGCGCTATATGGCATTTCGAGCGCAAGACCCGCGTTGACGCTGGCGGCGGAATCCTTGACGGCGTCCCAATCGGACACAATAAGCCCGTCAAAACCGAACTCGTCGCGTAATATCTTGTACAGTTTGGCGTTTTCCGACATGCGCTGACCGTTGAGCAGGTTGTAACTGCACATCACAGTCCAAGGTTTTGCCTCGCAACCGAAGCGAAAAGCTTCGAGATAAATCTCGCGCAGAGTCCGCTCGTCCACGTCCATGCTTGCCCACACGCGGCTGAATTCGCTGTCGTTGCAACAAAAGTGTTTAAGCGACGTGCCGACGTGTTTTTCCTGTACGGCGTTGATATATTCGCGCGCCATTACGCCCGCAAGATACGGATCCTCGGAGAAATACTCGAAGTTGCGACCGCACGTCGGCAAGCGTTTGATATTGACCGCCGGTCCGAGAATAACGTCCGCGCCGCAGTCGATACAGTCGTTAGCGATGGCGTTGCCCGTCTTGTGAACGAGTTCGACGTTCCATGTATTTGCAAGCATTTGCGTGGCGGGATAAGCCACGGCGGGAGCGTCGCCCTTGCTCCAATCCGTCGGGTCATACGGCATACGACCGC
>ERZ780198.783-NODE-783-length-33151-cov-6.655487_pt1 | contig 33151 bp, 23 predicted proteins | sample MGYA00510979_ERZ780198 | MGnify/ENA primary metagenome ERZ780198 (study PRJEB29588, sample SAMEA2158039) | human gut metagenome | biome: human gut; feature: human-associated habitat; material: faeces | place: Denmark | collected 2008/2010 ...
GGCGCAAGCAGATGGCGCAGATGAATCTGGAAATCGTATCACGCCCGCAGGGAATCTCACTGTCCCGCCGCCGGCGTCGGCAGCGGCTCCGGCGTGCGGTCATCCGCCGCGACCTCCGGCGTGGGCGTCGCCGACAGTTCCTCCGCATACAGCAGCTTCAGTGTCTTGACATCCGCCGTCCCCGTCGCAGACAAACTGTTCGCTTTCTGGAACGCCTTCACCGCGTTCTGCGTGCCTGCCAGGAATGTGCCGGAGCATTTGCCCGAATAGTAGCCAAGATCCGTCAGCTTCCGCTGCATCCAGTACACATCCTCGCCGGAGCTGTTCACTTTCAGCGTCCGGAAGGGCTGCGGCGGCATCGCCCCGGCGCGATAATCCGGCTCGGCGGTCGGCTGCGGCGTGACGTAGGGCAGCATGTTCTTCGTGTTCAGCGAGGGCAGCTTCAGCGCGGCGCGGAGTTCCGGGTCAGCGGGCATATCGGCGCGAATCGTGACGACCGTCCCTGCCCCGCAGTTGTTGTAAATCCACTTCGCATCCGCAACGGTCAAGCGAATGCACCCGTGCGACGCGCGCTTGCCGAGGTTCTTGTAGGACTTGACCGACAAATCCATCGTATTGACCGTGTTGTAAATGACGGAATGGAACGCAATGGACGAGTTGATGCGCGTCCAGTACTGCGCGTGGCTGCCCCACTCCGGGAAGTAGCACCAGCGCGCCGTACGCCCGTTGAGTGTGAATGTGCCGATATCCGACGGATTCTTGCGCGTGCCGGTGGAGCAGAGCATCTGCCGCACAACAACGGTGTAATCGCCGTTTTCGTCGCGCCCGTAGACGGTCGTCACCTGATTGTTGACGTCCACCGTGATGGCAAACGGCACAGGCGTCGGTTCGGGCGTAGGCTTCGGATCATCGGTCGCGGCACGCACATCCGGGTCGTTGAACAGCGCGTTCCATGTGTTTTCGCCCACGATGCCATCCACGCTCAGCGCGTTCTGCTGCTGGAATGCCTTCACCGCGTTGCGCGTATGCCCCAGAAAATTGCCGCTGATGTTGCCGGAATAGTACCCCAGTTCCGTCAGGCGGGTCTGCACGAGCTTGACTTCTTCGCCCTTGGACTTGTTGTATTGCAGTTTCTTGACGAACGCCACCGTCGGCGCGGGCGTCGGGGTGGTGGTTTCATCTGAGAGGTGCATTCCGGGCGTGGGCGACGGGGTGGGCGTCGCCGCGGCGGACGAATCCCGGCTGATGGCATCACCGCTGAACAGGCGTTCCAGCGTCTGCACATCCGCTTCGCCCGTAATCGGCAGGGCATTCGCCGTCTGGAACAGGCGGATGGCTTCCTGTGTCGCGGGCAGATAGCGGCCGGAAATCTTGCCCGTGTAGTAGCCCAGCGCCATCAGGCGAATCTGCGCCTGCCGCACGTCCTCGCCCACGCATCCCAGCCGCAGCGGGCGATAATCCGCCGCATAGATGGCTTCCTGCGTCGCTTTGTCCGCCATGCCCGTCACCGCAAGGGCAAAATCTCGCTGGAAATCCTCCACCGCGGTTTTGGTCGCCTCGCCATAGCGCCCGGTCACGTCGCCGCTGTAATAGCACAAATCCGTCAGCGCGGTTTGCAGGGCGGACACGTCGTCGCCCTCATCATTCAGGGTCAAATCGCGCGTGATGTTCGCCGCGCCCTCCGTCCACTCCACGTTGTCATCCGGAACGGCCTCCCCCGCATCCTCCGCCGATGCGAAGGGCAGTATCATCATCACCGCCAGCAGGAGCGCCGCCAGCGTTCGTTTCCACAAAGGCATCAAAAGCACCTCGTTCATGCTGATATTCAGGGATACGATTCTATTGTACTGGTTTTTCGCGCAGTTTGCAAGCGGATTTTTCCCAACGCGAAAGGCTGCCAAGCGTCCTGCGCCTGACAGCCCTGCGGTTATTGCCATTAGGAAGTTATTTTTTCAGCGACACCTTGTGTGTCTCCTGATTTTCGCCGTCCGCTTCCGGCTTGGGTGCTTCTGCCGGAACGCTCTGCGCTTGCAGCTTCTCCAGCTTTTCGGCGATGGCCTGCATATTCGCGGCGATGCTGCGGATGTTCTCGTCGCGCGTTTCCTCCACCCACGGCGAACCATCCGCCGGGCGGAGCGAATCAACGCCGATTCGGATGAGGTCAATCAGCGCCCAAATGCCGCGCCGCCCGCGGTAAGCAGCTTCAACACGCCCAATTTCGTGTAGCCGAGGTAGAAGCGGTCAACACCGAAGAGCCCCGTGAATCAAGCCCAGCAGCCAAAGTACCACCGCCAGCACGATAAATGCCCGATTCAGCCCTTTTCTTTGAATTTCCACGTCATTTTCTCCCTTGTGATTCCTTACTTTCATTCTACCTTCCCCTCAAAAAAACTCAAGCATTTTCTTTCTGAATAATATAATTTTGGCATTCATAACAAAAGCATCCCAACTTGTTGTGGAACTTCACAAGAGGATTCCGCTGCTTGCGCCATCCGGGCAGCAAAAAAGACTGCCCGCACTCGGCAGGCAGCCTTGCTTCCGATAATCCCTTCATCAATATCGGTAGTTATACTGATAGCTGCTGAACCCATCCATGATCGACACGCCCATCACCATCCCGACAATCGACAGGATAACCACCACCAGCACCATGCACCAGTAACCGCGCGCAAAGTTGCGGCGGTTCAGGTTGTCGTCATTCAGCGCAAAGACGATGGCGAGAATCCAGCCAATGACCGGAAGCGTGAACAGGAGGCCATAGCCCACATACGCCCACGGCGACAGCAGTCGATACTGATTGTTTTCGTTCTCACTCATGCAAAAAGCCTCCTTTTTCATCAGGCGGATTTGCCCGCCGTGATACCCCTTTCAGTTTTCCCTTACTCCTGATAGTCCTGCAGCGACACCGACACCATCCGGCTCACGCCCTGTTCCTCCATCGCCACCCCGAACAGGCTGTTGCAGCGCTCCATCGTCCCCTTGCGGTGCGTCACGACGATAAACTGCGTACCCTTCGAGTATTCCTTCAAATAATCCGCGTAATACCCGATATTCGCGTCATCCAGCGCGGCTTCAATCTCGTCCAGTATGCAGAACGGCGTGGGCTTCAATTTCAGCATCGCGAACAGAATCGCAATGGCCGTCAGCGCGCGTTCGCCGCCGGAGAGCAGCGACAGGAGCTGCAATTTCTTTCCCGGCGGCTGGGCGTTGACCTCGATGCCGCAGTTCAGCGGGTCGTCCGGATCCATCAGCTTCAGTTCCGCGTGGCCGCCGCCGAACAGCCGCGTGAACGTCTCGGCGAAGTACCCCTGCATCTTCGAGAAGTTCTCGACGAATGTAGAACGCATCTGAATCAGCAGCCGCTCGATGAGTTCGCGCAAGTCCATTTCCGCGCGCTTCAAGTCCTGCTGCTGGGCGGTCAGGTCGTCCACACGCGCCTTGGTTTCGGCGTATTCCTCCACCGCTCCGACGTTGACCGTCCCCAGCGCGCGAATCTGCCCTTGCAGCTCGGCGGCGCGGCAGTCGCTTTCCTTCTCGTCGAAGGGCGTGCGGCGGAACTCCTCTGCCCCGGCGTAGGTCAGCTTGTAGGTGTCCCAGATGCGGTTTTGCAGATTCTTCTGGTCGCCCTCGATGCGCGCCTTCGCCAGCTCGGTCTTGTGCAGCTTCTCGCTGTCGCGGTTGTAGGCTTCGTGCAGGTTCTCCATGTCGCTGAGGATGTCACGCAGGTCACTTTGCGCCTGTGAACGTCGCTGCTCGATGGCCTGCGCGGCGCTCTCCTGCCGCAGCTGTTCCTTCTGGCGGCGGGCGGATTCGGCTTCCTCGCGCTTCATGTCGTTCTCGTCAATGGCGTCCAGTTCGTCCATCTCGTGCAGCAGCTGTTCGCGGCGCTCCTGTTCGCGGAGGATTTGCGCCTGATCCTGCTGCGCGTGGGCTTCGTCGCGCTCCAAGTCGCTTAAGCCGTGGCGCAGGTCGGACAATTGCAGCGTGCGCACCATCAGGCGGTCGTTTTCCGCGCTGGCTTCCGCGCGCGCCTTGACCAGCGCATTCTGCATTTCAATGGTCTTTTGCTCCATCGCGCTCTGGTCGCCCTGCGCGCCTGTGCGCTGATGTTCAATGGTCTCCAGCTGCTGGCGAATATCCTCCAGCGACTGGTGCAGCTGCACGCGCGCCTGCTCAGTCTCCTGCATCCGCTGTAAATGGGTATTCAGGTCGGCGGATACGCTTTCGCGGCGCGCCTGTTCGCGGGCAACGGCAATCTCCTGCTGATGCAATGCGTTCACCGCGTCGCTGACCTTCTGCCGCTTTTCCTGCGCCGTCTGCTGACGCTGCGTCAGTTCCTGACGGCACTTGTCCAGTTCCGCGCGCCCGGTTTGCAGCTTCGCGGTCAATTCCTTCAGTTCACGCTCGCGGCTGAGCAGGTTGGACACCTTCGACTGCGCCGAACCGCCCGTCATCGAGCCGCCGGAGTGCATCACGTCGCCCTCCAGCGTCACCAAGCGGAACGCGTGATTGCCCGCGCGCATAATCGGAATGCCGTGGTCGAGGTTGTCGGCAATCACCGTGCGCCCCAGCAGATTTTCCACAATGCCGCGGTATTCCGGCGCGCACTGCACCAGTTCGCTCGCCACGCCGAGGCAGCCCGGCAGCTTCAACGCATTGCGTTCATTGCCATAGAGCGTTTTACCGCGGATGGCGCTCATCGGCAGGAACGTCGCCCCCCAGCCGATTCTGGCGCAGGTAGTTAATCAGCTCCTTTGCCGTTTCTTCCGTGTCGGTGACGATGTTCTGCTGCGCCGCGCCCAGCGCCATGTCAATCGCGGTTTCGTACGCCTGCGGAACGGTCATCAGCTGCGCCAGCACGCCCTTGACGCCCTTCAAGCCGCGCTGCTTGGCATAGGTCATCGCGCGGCGAACCGCCATGTTGTAGCCTTCCATGTCGCGCGTCATTTCGGTCAGGACGTTATGACGGCTTGCCGCGGCCTGCATATCGGCGGATTGCTTTTCGACATCCGCGCGCAAATTGGCATACGCGGCATCCGCCTCATCCGACGCTTGCCGCGCCTGCGCCAGCTTCTCCTGACACTGCTGCTGATGCTGATTTTCTGTTTCCAGCTGCTTTTCGACGGCAGTCAAGGCTTCCCGCAGGGCAGCTTCCTGCTCCTGCAGTGCCCCTCCGGATTCTTCAATCTCCGTCAAGCGCGTTTCCATCTGCGCCTGCATCGTGTTCAGGCGCGTCTTGTCGTTGCGCACATCGGACAGGCGATTCATTTGGTCAATGACAGCGGCTTTCTGCGCTTCCAGCGCGGCGTCCGCTTCCTTTTCCTTCGCCTGCGCCTTTTCGGCGGCTTCCTGCGTCGCCCGGAGGATTTGCTCCGCGTCGGCAATCAGGCTGTGCTGCTTCTCCACGTCCGCCTGAATCCGTGCATGATCCTTCTCGATTTCCGCCAGGCGCTCCTGTGCTTCCTCCTGCTCGCGGACGATGCGCTGGCGGTTCTCGCTGCGCGTCTCGCGGCGGCTTTGCAGGGCGGAGATTTTCTTCTGCGATTCGTGCACATGCTCGGCGCATTCCATCAGTTCGGTGCGCGCCTTCGTGATGGCTTCCTCCAGCTGATCGATGCGGTTCTGCGTCTCGTCGCGGCGGGTGGTCTTGTCGGTCAGGTTGCTTTCCGTGTCCGCCAAAATCGTCTGGACGGTCAGCAGTTCGCTTTCCAGTTCGGACAAGCGCGCCCGCGCCCGGTCAGAGCGAATCAGGAAGAGGTTCAAGTCCAAATCCTTCAATTCGGTGGACAGCTCCAGATACACGCGGGCGTTGCGGCTCTGTTCTTCCAGCGGCTTCAGGCGCTTCGTCAGTTCATCCAGAATATCATCGACGCGCTCCAGATTTTCCAGCGTCCGCTGCAATTTCTTGTCCGCTTCTTCCTTGCGCGCCTTGAACTTAACGATGCCCGCCGCTTCCTCGAACACCTGCCGGCGATCCTCGCTCTTGCGGGAGAGGATTTCGTCAATGCGCCCCTGTCCGATGATGGAGTATCCCTCTTTGCCGATGCCCGTATCGCGGAAGAGGTCAACCACGTCCTTCAAGCGGCAGGCGGTGCGGTTTAAGTAATATTCGGATTCGCCATTGCGGTAGACGCGGCGCGTGACCATAACCTCGGCAGCTTCCATCGCCAGCGCATGGTCATCGTTGTCAAACACCAGCGATACTTCGCAGTACGACAGCGGCTTGCGCTTCTGCGTGCCGTTGAAAATCACGTCGGACATACTCGCGCCGCGCAGGGTTTTCGCGCTCTGCTCGCCCAGCACCCAGCGCACCGCGTCGCCGATGTTGCTCTTGCCCGACCCATTCGGCCCGACGATGCCCGTTATGCCCTCATCAAAGACGATTTCCGTCCGCTGGGCAAAGGATTTGAAGCCATACAGCTCCAATTTTTTCAGCTTCATTTATTAACTCCCATAGCGGGGATGCCCGCTGGTTCATGGGCATTCCAATAAACACCCATAATAAGTATAGCACAAACCCTCTTCTTGGACAACTGCCGCCGCCTGATTTTCCATGCTTTTTCCCCTCCCTTTTTCCCTTCTACCCGTTGCAAAGGCGGGCATTTCCTGCTATACTGCAAGCAGATTCCTGCAAAGCAAAGGAGAAGCATTATGTTCCGTCCCCTCTGCGCGGAAAATCCGCTGCCCGCCGCTCGGCGCGTCTATGAATACCTGCAATCGCTTTCCGGCAAGTGCCTGACCGGGCAGATGGAAAGCCAATGGTGCCGCTCGACTGAGCATGAAATCAGCTATCTGACCGATGTCACCGGTCGTCAGCCTGCCATTCGAGGGCTGGATTTCATGGATAACGACTATCTGGGCGTGACGCAGCGCGCAAAGGACTGGTGGGCGCGCGGCGGCATTCCCACCATCTGCTGGCACACGGGCGCGGATTTCTTCTCCGGTTACCCCGAATGCCGCGAAAGCGAACTGGACTGGGCTTTCGCTTTTGTGGACGGCACGGAAGCGAACCGCCGTCTGCTGGATGGGCTTGACCACGCTGTCCCCTACCTCAAGCGCTTGCAGTCAGACGGCGTTCCCGTTCTCTGGCGGCCTTTCCACGAGATGGACGGCGGCTGGTTCTGGTGGGGACGCGGCGGCGCGGCGAATTTCGTGCGCCTGTGGCGGCTGATGTACGACCGCTACACGCATGTTCACGGTCTGCGGAATCTAATTTGGGTGCTGGGCTTCTCCGACGCGACGGAGGATTTGCGCCCGTGGTATCCAGGGGACGACGTGGTGGATATTCTCGGCGGCGACAGCTACAAGGGCGGTGCGCAGGGGGATTTATACCGGCGATGTGCCGCGCTTGCCCCGACAGGGATGCCGATTGTGTTCCACGAGTGCGGACAGATTCCGACCCGCGCGGAAATGGACGCGGCAAACGCCCCGTGGGCGTACTTCATGGTGTGGCACACCAGCTGGCTGACGGACAGCAGCAAGGGGAACACGCCGGAGTCGCTGCGGGCGATTTACCGGGATAGCAGCTTTGTGACGCTGCATCAGCTGCCGGATTTTATCGAAAACGACGAATGATTGCTGAAAAACATGCAAGGAGGTTATTCTCATGACCCTTCACGAACAAGTCACCGATATTCTCGCCTCCGCTGTCGAAGCGCAGGAATGCGCAGGCATCAGCGTACTGGTGCGGCGCTGCGGAGAGGAAATGCTCTATACGCAGGCGGGCATGTCCGACATTGCGTCGGGGCGGCTGATCCACCGCGACAGCATCTTCCGCCTGTACAGCCAATCCAAGCCGATTACGGCCGCCGCCGTGATGCTGCTGGCGGAGCGTGGGCAGATTGACCTGATGGACGGCGTAGACCGTTATCTGCCGGGCTTCCGAAATGCGCGCGTCGTCGATAAGCAGGGCACGATTCGCCCCGCGACCCGCGCGCCGTGGCTGATGGAGCTGCTCGGCATGACGGCGGGCGTCTGCTACCCCGACAGCGACCCGGCAGGGCAGTATGCCGCAAAGGTATTTGACGAAGCAACGCAGGAAATCCTTGCGGGCGGCGGCGTGCCGACGGTGGAATTCTGCAACCGCTTGGGGCAGCAGCCGCTGTCCTTCCAGCCGGGCACGCACTGGCGCTACTCCACCTGCGCGGACATCCTCGGCGCGGTGGTGGAGGTCGTCAGCGGAATGCGCTTCGGCGAGTTCCTCCGCAAGGAGTTCTTTGAGCCGCTGGACATGGTGGACACCGGCTTCTACGTTCCCGAAAGCAAGCGAAATCGCCTTGTGACCGCCTACAAGCGCACGGAAAACGGACTTGTGCCGTGGACAAGCACCCACCTTGCCGTCGGTGTTTACGACCGCGAACCCGCCTTTGAATCCGGCGGCGCGGGGCTTGTTTCGACGCTGGAGGATTACAGCCACTTTACCGATATGCTGCTGGCGTGCGGCACTTACGAGGGGCGGCGGGTTCTCTCGCCCGCGACAGTCGCCTGCATGACGCAGCCGCAGCTGAAAGACGCTGTTCGCCGCGATATGTGGGATTCGCTGGACGGGTACAGCTACGGGCACCTGATGCGCATTTGCGCTGAACCGGGGCGCATCGCCGGATTGGCTTGCGCGGGCGAATATGGCTGGGATGGCTGGCTGGGAACATACTTCGCGAACTTCCCCGGGCAGCAGATGACGATTCTGTCGATGCAGAACACGGTTGATTCCGGTACGACGCGGGTGGTTCGACAGATGCGCAACGCGGTTCTGGCGGCACTCAGCCGCGAAAATTAACCATAAGGGCAACGCGCTCAAGCCGGGGCGCCAAAAAAGGGTCAAGGGACAATGTCCCTTGCGGAGTCCAGAGGCAGCGCCTCTGGTGGGGTTTGGGGCAACGCCCCAACTGTTGGGCGTGTGACCATTCCAAAGGAAAAGTCAAGCCCGACACCTTGGTCGCAGGCAGCGAAGCGTCCCTGCGCAGTAACTAAAAATGTTTCGATAAAAGTCAAGAAACATGGGAGTGCATCCGAAGGAGTCCAGAGGGCGACCGCAGACTTCGTCTGTTTTCATTGCCCTCTGGTTGCTGCATAAAAGACCTATATTGGAAAAGCAGCCAACTCCGGCAACCGCTCTCCAAAATCCACACGATCATAATGAAGGAAGTACACACCATGCAATGCGGTGACTACACCTACCGCGTCATCGACACCGGCGCGGAAATCATGGAATACTACGGGCAAGGCGGCGAAATCACCCTCCCGGAAACGCTCGACAGCCTCCCCGTTGTGAGCGTCGGGCTGTGCGCGTTCATCATGCGCACCGACCTGACCGCCGTCACGCTCCCTAAAACGCTCCGACACATCGGCGGCAGTGCCTTCGAGGGCTGCTCGGCGCTGACAAGCATCACGCTGAATGACGGGCTGGAAACCATCGAGTACCGCGCGTTCGCGTCCTGCACCGCGCTGCGCGAAATCGCGTTCCCCGATTCAGTGACAGCCGTTGGTGGCGCTGTCCTTTCGGGCTGCACCGCGCTGAATAGCGTCCACCTGCCGAACGCGCTGACCGTCCTGCCCATGCAGGCGCTGATGAACTGCACATCGCTGGAATTCTTGAATCTCCCGGACACCCTGACCCGCATCGACCACGAAGCCCTGCGCGGCTGCACACACCTGACGGCACTCGCCATTCCCGCATCCGTGCGTGAAATCGGGCATGACGCGCTGACGGGCTGTTCCCGGCTGAACGCGCTGACCCTCCCCGCCCCCTTCAGCGCCCGTGCGCGTGACCTGCGCGTCGGGCTGGGGCTGATGACAGAGGGCGATACGCTCATCGTCGGCTCGTATCTGGGGCAGGCAGAGAAGGGCAGCACCTACTCGGTCATTGAGTACATCGGTTCGGATACGGAACTCATCATCCCCGCGTTCATCGAGGGCTGCCGCGTGACGAAGTTCAATCAGCGAATTCTGGAGGACATGGACAGTCTGCGGATTTTGTCCGTCCCGGCGGGGTTTGTGGTTGAACCGACGCTGGTGCCGGAAGGCGCTCAGGTGGTTGTGCGCCCGCAGGTTTAAGGTAACTTTCCATTTGCAAACATAGTTTCCACGGACGAAAGTTGGATAAAAAGGAGTAATAAAATGAAGAAACTGCTGAGTTTGCTGCTGATGGTGCTGATGCTGCTGGGCGGCGCTGCGTTCGCGGAAGAGAACGAAGAGGACACGACCCCCGTCGTTGCGCCGATTGTCACGTTCAAGAGCGGATTCTACGTCGGGTATCTCGACCGCGAAATCAAAATTACCGTATCGTGCAAGAACAAAAGCAGCGCAACTGTGCCGGAGAAGTATCTGGAGCTGCGCAACCACCGCGGCGAAGTGCTGGAGCGTGCGTTCTGGCGCAATCCGCGCTACGACCTGACCTTCTCGGTCTATGTGACGGAGGACATGCTGGGCGGCAACAAGCTGTCTGTCTGGCTGGACGGCGAGAAAGTGAACGAAACAGATTCCTTCGCCGCGTTTTCGGACATCAGCCTTCCGCGTGTCACCCGTTTGACCCCCTCTGAACCCGCTGTCGGCGTGATGATTGTGTGCAGCGGCGCATCAGAAAAGCAGCTGACTGACATGCTGAACACGCTGGACAAATACGGCGTGAAGGGGACATTCTACGTCACGGGCGATTTCGTGCGCCGCAACCCGGAGCGCATCCAGCGCATCATTGATGCGGGCCACGAGCTTGGCAGCCACGGCAACAACCTCATCAACATGACTGAAGTCTCCTACGCGCGTGTGCAGGAGAACATCCGCGAGCTGAACGACCTGTGCGAAGAGACTTTCGGCGTACGGCCGCGGTTGTTCTGTGCGCATTTGGGCGCGACGAACAGCATCGTCACCGCCATTGCCCGCGCGGAAGGCGTAGAGGACTGCCTGTTCGCAATCGACGCGTGCGACTGGTCGGACGCATATAAGGATAAGGTGTATCAGATGGTGTACCGCGTGACGAGCGACCGGGTGACGAGCGGGTGCGTGGTGCAGTTCCATATCAATGGGTATCATACAGCGGAGGTGCTGGATAAGGCGCTGGATAATTGGATCAATGTGAAGGGATTGCGCCCGGTGACGGTGGGTGAATTGATGCAGCTGTCTGGGCGGGATTTCCCCCCGCTCCCGGACTACGGCGACTAAAAGAAGAGAAAGGGCTAATCGTACGGTTAGCCCTTCTTAACTTTTTTATCTTCCATCAAGCAGGAATTTTCGCCTGCAACCGCGAAATATCATTCTCGACCCCATGATTTCAGCATAAGGAGGAATTTTCCCATGTACGAAAAAGTATTTGCTTATCTGGATGCGCACGCGGAGGACTATGCCGCTCAGCTGTGCCGCTGGGTGGAAGTGCCGTCGGTGAAGGGCGAAGCCACGCCCGGTGCGCCGTTTGGCAAGGATGTGCGCCGGATGCTGGATGTGGCCATGGCTGACGCAAAGGCGTTCGGCTATGAAACCCGCGATTTCGACGGCTATGCGTGCGATATCACCCTGCCGGGCGAATCGGAAGAAGCCATCGCCGTGCTGGGACACCTCGACGTTGTTCCGGCGGGCGACAACTGGGCGACCCCGCCGTTCACCGCGACGCGCGTGGGCGACCAGATTTTCGCGCGCGGCACGAGCGACGACAAGGGGCCGGCGCTGGCGGCGCTGTATGCCATGAACGCCATCAAGGCAGCGGGCATTCCGCTGAAGAAGTCCATCCGCCTGATTCTTGGCTGCGACGAGGAATCCGGCTGGGAAGACATGGCGTATTACTGCGCGCACACGGAAATGCCGGAAGTCGGCTTCTCCCCGGACGCTTCCTTCCCTATCATCAACACCGAAAAGGGCATGATTCACGGCTTCTTCACGAGCAAACTCGCGGAGGACGGCCTGCAGGTCAAGCAGCTGTGGACGGGTGAGCGCGTGAACGTCATCCCCGGCGAATCCAAGGCGCTTATCGCGGGCGGTCAGGAGGTTGCCGACAAGGTGGCGGCCTATGCCCAAAAGACCGGGCTTCCCTACACGGCGGAGGTGACCGCGGATGGCGTGTGGGTGACGGCGGAGGGCATCCCCGGACACAGCGCGTACCCCGAAGGCCGCCGCAACGCCATCGGCATGATGTTGGTACTCCTGCGCGAGATGGGAGTGACCGGCGCGCTGAAGACGCTGGCGGACGCGGTCGGCATGGAGCACGACGGCGCGTCGCTGGGCTGCGCGTGCTCGGACGAGATTTCCGGCGCGCTGACGTGCAACATGGGCATCCTGCATGTTAAGGACGGCAAGGTGACGGCGTCGCTCGACCTGCGCTGCCCTGTGGCGGCAGATTTGTCCGCGCTGACGAACGCGATTCGCGCGCACCTGCCCGGCTTTAGCGTCGATTCGCTGGAAATCAAGGAACCGCATCACGTTCCGGCAGACAGCAAGCTGGTGCGCTCGCTGCTGGACTCCTACACCGAGGTGACGGGCGAACCCGCCGCGCCGCACGCCACTGGCGGCGGAACGTACGCGAAGGTGCTCAAGCAGGGCGTTGCGTACGGCGCAGCATTCCCGGAGGATGAGGACTTGGCGCATCAGGCGAACGAGTACATCCGCGTGTCGCAGATGGTCAAGGCAATGAAGATTTATGCCGCAGCGCTGATGAAGCTGGCGGCGGAATAAGGGGTACAGGCAAAACAGGCTATGGCGAATGGGTCATAGCCTGTTTTTTGGTTCTTCGCGGAAAGTTGGGGAAGCAAACAAGGGCTTAGGCGAAGCACCAAAAAGCTGCACGCGGAAGGGGCATGAAAGCGCGACCAACTCAATCGCGAAAAGGGGTCAAGGGGGGACTTCGTCCCTTTTCGTCTGCCCCTTGCAGGGTCAAGGGACAGCGTCCCTTGTGGGGTTTGGGGCAACGCCCCAACAGTTCCACGGGCGACCAGTATGCCAAACGCGCTCAACAAAGGTGCAGGCAGCGAAGCGTTCCTGCCAGTAACTCTGCGCTCCCGCAGGAGCGCCTCCAAGCTGCTCTTCCCCCAAGATTCCGTGAAAAAACGTTTTTTCTGCCTGCAAGCTGCAGATTCCCCGCAAAATCGCTAAATCCATCAGAATTTTTTTCCGAAACCCTCTTGACAAACTGCCTGTCATTTGGTATACTAATAAAGCTGAATCGTTTCAGCCGTGCCAACATGGCTCAGTCGGTAGAGCAGCGGTTTCGTAAACCGCAGGTCGAGGGTTCGAGTCCCTCTGTTGGCTCGCTTTTCGAGGTGTAGCGCAGTTTGGTAGCGCGTTTGGTTCGGGACCAAAAGGCCGCGGGTTCGAATCCCGCCACTTCGACGCCAAAAACGAAGCGACTTGCAATAAAGCAAGCCGCTTTTTTTGTGCGCTTTTCGCAAATATGCACAGGTGTGGGACAGGTTGTGGATAGCATGGGTAGAGGAAAATTGGGTAGAGAAGGGGTGAAAGGTTTACTGCGCATCGGGTGAGGGCGCAAAGCCGTCATTTTCAACGGGTTCAGGCGTTTTTGGCTGCGCGAATGCGGCATCAAGGAAGGATTGCCAGACGCGGGCGGCATCGTCGTCGCGGCGGCGAAGCGCGTGAGCGTAGACGCGGAGAGTCGTGCTGGCATCCTCATGCCCCATGCGGCTGGCAACAGCTACCGCGTCGATGCCGTTGGCAAGCAGCGTGCTGGCGTGCGTGTGCCGCAGGTCGTGAAAGCGTACACCTTCAAAGCCGTGCGCATCCGCAAAGTGGCGAAACCATCGGCTGGGCGTGTCATGATGCAGCTGCGCGCCGTTCCATGCGTGGACAATCCAGCCTTCGCCGACCCAGAGATGCGGGGCAGCGCGCTTGCAATCCTCCTGATAGGCGCGGGTCTGATCCAGCACCGCCATCATGCCGACCGGCAGCGCGATGATTCGCTCCCCAGCTTCGCTTTTCGGCGGGCCTTCAAAGCTGCCGGTCTGCGGAGTGTACTTCAAGGCGTGGCTGATGTCGATGGTGCCGCGCTTCCAGTCCACGTCGCTGAGCCGCAGGGGACCGACTTCACCAAGCGACATTTCAATCCACACTCCCCGCACGGGGAGCGATGATGTCCGAATTCATTTATGGCAATCCCGCACAAAGAAAGAACAGCAAAAAGGTCGGGAAAGGGGTATAATAAAGAGGTGAAGAAGCAATTGACGATGAGCCTGATCAGCGACAAGTTGGGGCAGGCAACACTGTCTTTGATGGTGAGAGCAAGATAAAAGACGTGTTTGCCGATGTGATCATTCAGAAGTTTTTACGAGACAGAGAGAAAAAACATCTTCACAAACGTGAAGCGATCTTGTATAATGAACATAGCGTTCCGCAAAATCAGGGTTTGTCTGGATTGCGCGGTGAAACATACAGAAGCCCCGGAATCGTCAGCGGGTGACAAATGCTGAAGAACTGAGCTTGTTCGCCGGCATCGTGAAGCACATGCATAGAAGAAAGGAGAGCCAGCCATGGAGCTGTTTTCCACGAATAAACTGTTCAAAGAGGAAAAATACGAGGAGATTCTTGCCCTTTGGCAGAACGATGAGTCCAGAAACAGGATGACTGACTGGGATAAATGGTACGTCCTCCTCAGCCTCAACAAGCAGAAACGGTATCAGGAGACGCTGGATGCATACAAGCTGCTGCGAGCGAAAAGGGACGAGTCGACAGAAACCGAACTATGGCAGCGCATCGAGGATACTGTGTGCAGGGCGCTGTACTATGCCCATGTCAAAACCTTTGACTTCCGGCAGGGGGACAGCAGCAAACTGTTCAAACAGGTGGATTATATCCTTGCTCATTCCTCAGACAGCCCTTATTCCGTGAAGGGGAAAGCCGCCCTGTTTGTCGTGAGTGCAGCAGAAGAAGGAAAACTGGCTGTCGACAATGCGAGTGAACTGATTATCCGATATCTGGACGCGATGAACCCTTCCACGCTGGGCAGAGAAGAGTTTGAGTACATAGATCAGCAGGGAAACCGACGTGCCAAGGCTCCGGATCGGGAAATCTGGTATGCCGCCCGAGCCAAAGCATTACTGAAACTGCAGCGCTATGGGGAGTGCATGGCCTGCTGTGATGAGGCCTTGCGGGAGCTCAGGGGATTCCACTACAGCAATGATAGCTGGCTTCGATACCGCAAAGCAAAATGCCTGCTGGCGCTTGGAAAACCAGACGATGCGAAGCGGTGCATCAGCGAGGCGCAGGCGCGAGGAGCGCATCACTGGTGCCTGTCTCAGGTGCTGTTTGAAATTGAACGAAATGGCGGAGAGCATCAAGCGGCACTGGCTTTGGGTGCCGAATGCGCCCTTGCGGATCCCAGCCATGAAATGCGGGTCAGCTTTTATGAGGACTTCGCGGATTATCTTGAGCAGTCGGGCCTCACCCATGAGGCGGCGCTCCACCGGCGGCTGGTCATTCTGATTCGTCAGGAAAACAACTGGGGTCTGAAGCAAAAACATCTCGGCTGGACGAATCTTGATGATGTGAGCGCGATGGATAAAGCGGAGATCCTAAAAACGCTGAAGCCGCTCTGGAAGGAATGGCGGTCGGCGGCGAAAAGCTATCTTACCGGTGTGGTGATTAGAGTCCTTCCCGAGGGCGGCTCGGGCTTTATCCAGGACGAGCGGGGCGGACAATACTATTTCAACGCCAAAGATTACACGCACGGGAAACAAAAACCCATTGTTGACCAGCGCGTTCGCTTCACGCTGGTGGATAAGCTTGACCGGAAGAAGAATGAAGTCAAAAAGAACGCTGTGGATATCAGTATAATATAAGCATGGATGTGGTTCGTGATGTCGAGGAAATGTTCGGATCAGTTCTATTATGCCGTTCGAATCGGCAGGAAACCGGGTATTTACCGGGGTTGGTACGGCGAATACGGCGCTGAAAAACAAATTACAGGCATACGGAATTACGATTATTCGACCGGTTATCTGAAAACGTCCAGTTGGGAAGATGCCGACGCTTATATGCGGACACATGAACTGTTTGTCGTTGAATCTGATTTTACCATCAAAGAAGCGACTTCCTTCAAAGAAGATATGTCAGTGGTCTATGGGGAGGCACACGTTGCCGCGAAGGAGACGCCAGCGCAGCCGCCTGCAGCGCCAGCGACGGAAAACGTCTTTTTTTCTCCATCTGCTCCCTCTGTGCCCTATCATCGGGACGAGAAACTGGAATCATTCCTTCATGCGTATTACCCGGACAGGCGCTTTACCGACGATCAGAAAGCGGCCATTCAGGCGCTTTCAGGGGCGCATCTGCTCTATGCCATTCCCGGCAGCGGCAAGACAGCCGTTCTGACCGCGCGTGCCGGCTGGATGATTCACTGCGGGATTCCTGCGGAAAACATCCTGATCATGACCTTTGGCAAGAAAGCTGCCGAACACATGGCGGATGTGTTTCGGGAGCGATTCCCGTCCTTTTCGGTGCCGTTCTTTTGCACCATCCACAGTTTTTGCTATCGGATAATCCGGCAGGCGGAGGCAGAAGGCCTGATCAAGAAGTATAGGCTGATTGTCGACGAGGAAGATGACCCGGTGCCTGAGGCGATGGACGGTGAGACTGCCAACGCGTGGATCGTGGATGAATCCCCGGATGAAGTGCCTTCCGGCAGAACAAAGCGGGAGGACAAGAAAAAGGGAAACCGGTACGCAAATCCGCGCAGTCCAATCTACCTGCTTGAAAAGATTCTGACGAAGCTTGAATACTGCAAAAAACAGTCCGAAGCCCGGACCTTCGCCGAGCAGGCAGCTACTGTCATCGGCTGCCTGAAGAACCGGATGATGACGGATGAGAAAATCTTGCGGCCTTTACCTATAAACATGGGAGTGGACAATCCGGTCAGCATTTGGCCGGTATACGAAGCTTATCAAAAGGAACTGGCGGGGCATCAGCCGCCTGAGATGGATTTTGACGATATGCTGATTCACGCGCTGGAAGTGCTGGATAATCCCACCACGCAGGCTTTCTGGCAGCGGAAGTATCCGTATGTCTGCGTGGACGAGGCACAGGACACCTCTCTGCTCCAGCACGCGATTGTTCAAAAGCTTCACCGGACTGGGGACAGCCTGTTCATGGTGGGAGACGACGACCAGAGCATTTACGCTTTCCGAGGCGCGATGCCGGAAGCCATGCTGGCCTTTGATCGGCGCTATGAGGATGCCGCTGTCCACCGGATGGGTGTGAATTTCCGCAGTGATCAGCAAATCGTTCTTTCCGGCGATGGCTTGATCCAGCGCAATAAGGCGCGTGCAAAAAAAACAATGGAAGCATTCTCGAAACAGCCTGGAGAGATTCGAATCATCGACATCTCCGCTGCGATGCAGGGGCAGTTCCTCTTGGATCAGGCACGCCGGTTCTGCAAGAAACAAGAAGGGGGGGAGAATCCGGAGAGCCTTGCCATCCTGTACCGAAACAACGTTTCCGCCTTACTGCCACTGGCTTACTTTTTCAAAAACGACGTTCCCTTCGTCGGCAATAAGGTGTTCGATGTTTTGACCCTTCTGTACAGCCGGACTGCCATCAATATTTTGGCGTTTCTCTGCTTTGTTCTGGAGCCAGACAGCTTCCAAGCGTACAGTAGCGCATATCCAGTATGGAACCACTATCACGGGCTGTTTCTGAACAGAGAAACCGCAGTCGAGAATCTGCGAAAACAGATGGGTGAAGAAAATTCGGGCGGGCCCATCCTCCCTAAGCTTCAGGCTCTCCTTCGCTCTTTGGGCGAGATGGATAAGGCACGGCACATCGGGGAAATATGGACAATTCTTCAAAGAATCCAAGCGGAGGACAAACCGGATTTTGCCATCATGGCAATGTTGAAGGAGTTGGAATACAACAAAAACGGCTCCATGAAGCAGAAAAACGTGCAGCTTCTTGTCATGGCGCTGATTCGGATTGCGTCCTTGTACGACAGCATATTATCTTTTGTGGAAGCGATGCTTGCCTTGCGGACAAAGCGAAAATGGGACGAGCATAACGCAGACAAGCACCCTGTTGTTACGCTGTCTACCATGCATTCCGCCAAGGGACAGGAATACGACCATGTGATTATTATCGACGCTGTGGAAGACCTGATGCCGGGAGACCGCAGCAAACCGCTGCCTTTCTGGCATGCCTCCTGGCAAGCTCATGTGGAAGAAGAACGCAGACTTTTCTATGTGGCAGCCACTCGTGCCCGGCATGATCTGCGAATCGTGGTAAATGGATTGAACAGCAGCAGCCCAAAGGCACCCAGCCCCTTCATTCATGAGATGCTGCGGGACAACCCGAATATCCCAGTGGAAAAACTGGCTGCGGATGACGCGCTTGAGGAGCAGATCGAGGAAGCAATGGGCATTCCGTACTTTGCCGTTCGGAGAGGAAAAACGCCAGGTATCCACAGGGAATATGAGAAGGCGGGCGTCGAAGGGTATTCCTGCCCTGTATACCGCAGATGCACGACATGGCGGAAAGCGAACCGGTTTCTGAACAAAGCAGTGTCATGCCCGGTTCCGGAAACAGAGACAGCGCCGGATCTGCCGCTGCCTGTGGAAAAGGCACTGCTGCGGCTGTTTTCTGTACAGCAGCTCAAAGAGCTGGATGCAAACAGGTTGAAAAAAATCCGCCAAAAAACAGGCTACCTGTTCTCCAAAGAGGCGATTGCGGCGAAAGCAGTGGACTATGCTGCCTGTGCGCCAGAGTATGCACTGATATATCTCCCGGTGAATCTGCACAAAGTATGGCAACCACTGATAGAACTCCTGCGCGACGAGATGCTTCCTTTGTTGGATGAATTCAAATACCCCGATGGTGCGCATCCTATCCGGATTCTTGAGATGGGTGCCGGCCCGGGTACAGCCACCATAGGTCTGCTATCTTTCTATGCGAAGATCGCAGAAGCAAACCCGTCACTGGAGATCCATCTGGAATACCTGCCGGTAGAGTACGAACGGGCATTCCGACCGATTTTTGAAGCGCTGACCGCCGCAATGCTTTCCACACTGCCTGCCAATCTCCATATATGCATGAAACCGATGCAGATCAGCGATGCTTTTGCATTCCTCCATACTTGCCAGGCGGACAGCTTTGATCTCATCCTGGAGAGCAATATGCTCAACCATAACGAGCATGTGGAGAGCAGACTTTTGAACGGGCTGCTCCATGACATGAACCGCACGCTGGTATACAGCGGTAAAGTCATCGCAATCGAGCCTGCGGATGAGGAGACGGCTGCTTTCCTCGTCCAGTTGGCCGGTCTGGCTGAAAAAAGTTGTGGATTTGGCGTGATGGAGCCCAAGAGCGAGAGCGCCGCGTGCGACGTATCCGGCATTAGACTTTATCAGGAAGCGGTCGCCTGTGGGCTTCGCCATCCCTTGGAAAAGGATTGTCACAGGTTCCGCTATACTGTTCTGACCAAGAAGCAGGAGGTATCCCCATGATCCTCAGCGTAAGCCGCCGCACCGATATTCCGGCTTTCTATATGCCCTGGTTCATGAATCGGCTGCGAGAAGGCTATGTCATGGTGCGCAACCCTATGAATTACCATCAGGTAAGCCGCGTGTCCCTGTCACCGGAGGTCATCGACTGCATGGTGTTCTGGACAAAGAACGCCATGCCCCTGACGCCGCATCTCGGGGAGATTGCATTGCAGTATCCATTCTACATTCAATATACCCTGAATCCATATGGCAGGGATCTGGACCCGGGGCTGCCGCCGCTGGCACAGCGGCTGGCGAGTGCCTGCGCCATCGCGGAACAGTTCGGCTCAAAGCATGTGGTGTGGCGGTACGATCCCATTATGCTGACGGAGCAATATACAGCGGACTGGCACATCGAACAGTTCGCCGCCATGGCAGATGCCCTGAAAGGCTCCGCCCGTGACTGCGTGTTCAGCTTCGTCGACCTGTATGACAAGGTGCAGGCCAATCTCCGGGGGCTGGGCGTCCGGATCTGCTCAGACGGGGAGATGGATCGGATTGCGGCCGCTTTCGCTGCCATCGCGCGCGAGAATGGCTTCCGGCTGCGCACCTGTGCGGAGAAGGTGGATCTGCAGCGGTATGGCATCGCCCACGGCTGCTGCGTGGACGGGGATTTGATCGCGGAACTGACCGGCTGGACGATGGCAGCGAAGAAGGACCCGAACCAGCGCCCGGAATGCGGCTGCCTGGAGAGCATTGACATCGGCCAGTACAACACCTGCCGGCATGGATGCCGCTACTGCTATGCCACCTTCAATGCAAAGACCGTCGAAACCCTTTCTGCTCGGCACGACCCGGCTTCTCCTTTCCTGATCGGCCAGGCTGAGCCGGGCGACAAGGTCACCGAACGAAAAATGAAATCATTAAAAAAGGCGCCATCCGGACAAATCAGCTTCTTCTGATTGTCCGAAGGGTGTCCTCCGTTGGATTGGCGGGAATGGACAGTCTGCTGTCACAACTGACAGCAGAAAATGCGAAAGAAACCGTAATATCAGGGGAAAACGCACCATAGAGATGCTTAATACGGTCTCAAAGCCGCTCGTCGCGCACTGCATTCAGCAGGCGCTGAGTGCCCTTCTATACCAAGGATTTTGCGCCCTATGGCTGCTATGGCAGTCACGGGGCGTTTTGTATGCAGTCATGTGCTGGGAAGGGGATGGCACTCGTTCGGGTGATTTTTTCTGACATTGCCGATGCTTTTGCGGACGTAACACCATTGTATTTCAAGCGACGAGTGCATTCTCCACAAAATTCGACATTTCACCTTGCCGAATGTCTGCAAGTGTGGTAAAATACACACGACATAACGAATTATGCCATTTTAGGTGATGCTATCAGCAAGGGGCGCACCATGATTATCAAGTGCAAGATGTGCGGCGGGGACATTGTCTTTGAGCCGCCCCGCGATAAGGGGTGACCCCTGAACGGTTCATCCGCCAAATTTAATCATCCATTGCATTCTCATCCAATCAGGAGCGCATCACCCCATGCAACTCCCTGTCCCCTCAATTGTATACAACCAAGCAAGCCCGCCGACCGCCTGTACAAATCACAGGCAGCCGACGGGCTTGCTTTCTTGCTTTATACTATTTCCGGATTCAACTGCGTCATCTGCTTGCGCATTTTCATCCGGAAATAGTATTATTTCGCTTGATACACCATTTCCGCCTGCTTCTGCGCAATCAGGCACAGTTCCGCCGCCTTGAAGGCGTGCGCCTGCGTCATCGCGTTTTCCGTGCGGTTCAGGCTGTCCAGAATCAAATCACCGAAGAACGGGTAGCCCGTCAAGCCGGTTGCGTTGATGTACTGCTCGCCTTGGTCGTTGACGAGGAACACATGGTTGCCGCCGTCGCGCTCCGTACCGACATCCACATACTTGCGGATTTCAATGTACCCCTTCGTGCCGATGATGATGGTGCGCCCGTCGCCCCACGTCCGCAGGCCGTCCGGCGTGAACCAGTCCACGCGGAAGTAGAACGTCGTGCCGTTTGCACCGTTGATGGCGCAGTCGCCGAAGTCATCCAACTCCGGATACTGCGGATGCGCGTAGTTGGCAATGCGGCTGCGGGAGACTGTGCCGTCCTCCTCGCCCGCATAGAACAGGTACTGCTCGATTTGGTGGCTGCCGATATCGCAGAGGATGCCGCCGTACTTCTCCTTTTCAAAGAACCACTGCGGCCGCCCTGCCGCGCCCAGCCGATGCGGCCCGAAGCCTTCCACATGGATGACCTTGCCGATGGCGCCCTGCTCAATCAGGTTGCCCGCCAGCACCGCGCCTTCCACATGCAGCCGCTCGCCGTAATAGACCATGTACTTCTTGCCCGTCTGCGCCGCCATCTTCTTGGCGCTGTCCAGCTGCTCCAAGGTGGTGAAGGGCGCTTTGTCGGTGAAGTAGTCCTTGCCCGCCTGCATGGCGCGCAGCCCCAGCGCACAGCGCTCGTTTGTAATCGCCGCGCCGCAGACCATGTTCGTTTCTTTGTCGTTAAGCAGTTCTTCCTCGCTCCGGGCGACTTTCACCTGCGGGTACGCCTTTACGAACGCTTCCACCTTCTTCGGGTCGGGGTCGTAGACGTACTTCAGCGTGCCGCCCGCCTCCAGCAGACCGTTTGTCATGCCGTAGATGTGCCCGTGGTCAAGGTGCGCGGCAGAAAAGATAAATTCACCCGGCTTCACGACGGGCTGCGCCTTGCCTTTGGGCGCATAATTCATGCCGTCTGATACTTTCATGACTGCATCCTCCAATTATTTCTGCTGATAATCGCTGCCGAGCGTAATCGTGCCGTCAAGCGACGCGGCAGACGTGGTTTTCTCGTAGAAATGCGGCACAGCGCGCATCATGCCTTCCACCGTGTAGAACGGGTCGTCCTTTTGCAGCGGCAGCGTGACTGTCTGCTTTGTTGCGCCTGACTTGTAGACGGCTGTAATCAGCTCAATCGTCCGGCGGCCATCCTCGCCGCCAATTGCGGGCAGGGTGTCGTTCTCCAGCGCGGAGAGGACGTTTTCCAATTCGCCCGCGTGCCCTTCGTAGGGAAGCTGCGGCTGCGCATCCACAAAATCGCGGATTTTCTGCTCTAACTCCGTATTTTCAATCGGGAAGCCGTTCGGTTTGGAGATGGACGCGTACACGCTGAACGGCGCGGCGACTTTCGCCTTCTCGCACTGGAAGACCAGCTCCTGCTCTTCGCCGTGATGCACGACGGAGGCTGTCAGCTGCGCCAGCGCGCCCGGATATTGCAGCACGGACAGCGACAAATCCTCCACCTCGGCGTTGTCGTGCGCGACGTTCGCCATCACACTCGTCACGGCCTGCGGAAGACCCATCATCCAGCACAGCATGTCAATATGGTGGACGGCGTGGTTCAGCGTGCAGCCGCCGCCCTCCTTCTCCCATGTGCCGCGCCACCACAGGTCGTAGTAGCAGTGACCGCGCCACCATGCCGATGTGACGGATGCGCACAGCACTTTGCCCGCAAGTCCGCTGTCCAGCAGTTTCTTCAGGTTGCTGATGGGCTGGCGGAAGCGGTTCTGGGCGATAATCGCGAGTTTCTTGCCGCTTTCATCGCGGGCGCGGAGCATTTCGTCGCATTCTTCCAGCGATGCCGCCATCGGCTTTTCGCAGACGACGTTCTTGCCCGAACGCAGGCTGTTGATGGAAATGCTGGCGTGGACGTACGGCGGCGTGCAGACGTCCACCAAGTCAATATCCTTGCGTGAAAGGATTTTCTGGTGGTCGTCGTAGACCTCCGCTTCGGTCAGGTGATAATCCTCCTTCATCTTCTGCGCCTTTTCCGGCACAATATCCACCAGCGCCACAATCTTGCAGCGCTCCGGGAAGCGCAGGTAGGCTTCCACATGGGCGTGGGAAATGTTGCCCGTGCCCACAATGGCAATCCGAATCATGGCATTCGCTCCTTCTACAATACTCAACGCTGCGTGATGCGTTATCTGCATGATAGCACATTGACATCAAGATTTCTATGCGAATCCTGTTTTCAATTCGGCGGATTTGGCAGATTGTCGTCCTAATCAGACAAAACGGCAATTAGTGTCCGCCGCTGCGCTGCTTGCGGTAGGCGTTCGGAGCCATGCCCGTCATCCGCCGGAAGCTGCGCAGAAAGCCGGAATAATCGCCGAATCCGCTGCGGTCGGCTACTTCACTCAGGCTCATGTCCGTCAGCAGATTCTCCTTCGCCAGCTGCACGCGGCGGTAGAGAATGTATTCGTAGACGCTGCGCCCGGCGTAGCTTGTAAACTCGTGCGAAAGGTACGATACGCTGATGGCGAAGCGGCGCGCAATGTCTTCCAATTTTAGCGGTTCGGTGAAGTGGTCGTTGATGTATTGCAGCACATCGAAAATCACATCGTTGACAACGCTTGGCTGAATAGGAGCGGTTGTTCCCTGCACGGCTTGGCAGACCATGACCATGAAGTCGATGATGCGCCCGTAATTGCGGAACTGCACCATCTCGTCCGGCATGTCCTGCTGCGCGGAGATGTCTATCAGCAGCTGTTTGCACGCCAGCGCATCCGCCTGCGGCAGTTCATAGTAGAATTTTCCGGACTGCAGACGGCTGTCGAAGTAACGCTGGAGGTCAATCTGCCCGAAGCCAAGCTTTCGCAGCGTTTCCGGGCGCAGATACAGGAAGCCGCGCTCGTAGTTCTGCAGCGAACTGCCGCCCACCAGCCCGTGCATCCGAAACGGCGGCATGATAATCAGCTGATTGTTTTGCAGCGGAAACACGCTGCCGTCCACATAGTAGACCTTGCCGCCCTGATAGTGGATGTAAAATTCGTAGAAATCGTGGCAATGCAGCCCGCCGACGGTGTGGTGTTCCGCTATGGCATAGCACGCTTCGTACTCCGCGTCTTCGCGTCCCATCGCGTTGTAGCCGTTGATGGTCTCCGTAAATCTCATCGTTTCAGCTCCTTTCTGGGTTCAGATGTTTTGATTATACAGCAGGATTCACATATTTTCAAGCAGGATTTACATTGATTGTGCAACTTGCGTCGGCTATAATCAAATTAACGATACGGAAACGGAGCGTGACGTTCCCGTAACAGGCTGTCTCGTGCAGCGTCTCCCGTGGTTTCCCGTTGGCAGTGCCAGTCAGATGTTGGTTGATGCTGCTGGAAAAAACAGCAGGTTCTTTGCATGGATTCTATTTTGCATCCCGCAAAAGAGAGTTGTTTTTGTACCCCTTACGGAAACCATAATTCATCAGAATGGAGGTTTTTGCTTATGATGAGAAATTCCGCGAAAACCGCTGCACCGGTGCGTCCGCGCCGCAAGCGCGGGAAGCATTGGCTTCAGCGCGACTGGCGGCTGTACCTGATGCTGCTGATTCCAATTGTCTGGTACATTCTGTTCTGCTACAAGCCGATGGCGGGGCTTCAAATTGCTTTCCAGAAGTACAACATGTTCAATCCCGCCAAGAGTAGGTGGATTTGGCTGGACAACTTCAAGTTCGTTTTCGGCATGAGCGACTTTGGCATCGCGCTGAAGAACACACTGATTCTCAACGGGCTGGACTTGCTCTTCGGCTTCCCCGTCCCGATTATCCTCGCCATCCTGCTCAACGAAATGCGAACGCCCATGCTCAAGAAGTTTTCGCAGACGATGCTGTACCTGCCGCATTTCCTCTCGTGGGTCATCATCGGCGGCATGGTGCTGCAGATTTTTGCGCCGACGTCGGGCGTCATCAACTCCACGCTTCTGCGCTGGGGCTGGATTTCCGAGAACATTCCTTTCCTGACGGATGGCCCGACGTGGACGTTCACCTATGTGCTCGTCGGCGTGTGGCAGTCGATGGGCTGGGGCACGATTCTCTACCTTGCGGCGATTACCGGCCTGGACATGAACCTCTTTGAAGCGGCGCGCATTGACGGCGCGAACAAGCTCCAGCAGATTTGGCATGTCACCTTGCCCGGCATCCGTTCCACCATCGTCGTTCTGCTGATTATGAACATCGGGCGTATGATGTCCATCGGCTTTGACCGCCCGTTTATCATCGGCAATACCAAGGTCAAGGACTACTGCGACGTCATTTCCACCTTCGTTTACCGCGCCGGCATTACCAACAGCCAGTTCGCCCGCGCAACCGCCATTGGTCTGTTCCAGTCCATCGTGGGCTTGGTGCTGATTACGGGCGCAAACACCGTTTCCCGCCTGTTCGACGAACAGAGTATTTGGTAAGAGGGGAGGATTTGTCATGACTGCGATTTCCACACAGGCGCATATTTGCCCTGAGAAGAAAAAGAAACTCGGTGCAGGGCAGATTATCCTCATCATCGTGATGATGCTCTTCGTGCTGATCTGCACGCTGCCGTTCATCAACGTCATTGCCATGTCAATGTCCTCCAAGTCTGCGATTCTGCGCGGCGCAGTGTCGTTCTGGCCGGTGGAATTCAACGTCGATGCCTACAAGCTCATCGTCAGCGACAATTCGATGTGGCACAGTCTGCTCTATACCATCGAACTGACGGTAATCTACACCGTGCTGGCGATGGTAATGACGATTCTGGTGGCGTTTCCGCTGTCCATGCGTCGCCTCAAGGGGCAGCGCGTCATCATGTTCTTCATCGTCTTTACCATGTACTTCTCCGGCGGCACGATTCCGATTTACCTGAACGTGAAGGAATTCGGAATGCTTGACAGCATGTGGTCGCTGATTATTCCGGGGCTGATTTCCACGTTCAACGTCATCATCCTGAAGAATTTCTTTTCTTCCCTGCCGTATGAGCTGGTGGAGGCGGCGTCGATTGACGGTGCGACGGATTTCCAAGTTCTCACCCGCATCTTCCTGCCGCTGAGCTTCTCCTCGCTGGCGACGCTTTCCCTGTTTTACGCAGTCGGCAAATGGAACAGCTTCAACGATGCGCTGTACTACATCACCTCGCGTGACCTCCAGCCCTTGCAGCTCAAGCTGTACAACCTCATCAAGGGCAGCCAGTCGGTGGAAGTCGCCGTCGCGGAGGGCAGCTCGAATGACCTGAGCACCAACGTGTCCGAATCCATTCAGTCCGCAACCATCATTTTCGCGACGCTCCCCATCCTGATTGTGTACCCGTTTGTGCAGCGCTACTTCGTGGCGGGTGTTACGATGGGCGCAGTCAAGGGCTAATACTAATTCTCATCTAAACCATGACATTCGCACAGCATCTTTTTCGCCCGGCTTTGCTTCGTTCCGCTCGCGCGTACCTCCAGTACGCCTCGCTTCACTCAGCTTTGCCGGAACGAAAAATCTGCTATGCTCGATGCCATGTTTTAGAATCGAATTAGTATCATCATCCCACATTCCCATTGGAACGGGCGGCAAAAGCCGTTCAAGATAGAAAGGAGTACCCCTATGAAAAAGTTTCTGGCTCTGGTTTGCACGCTGTGCCTGCTGCTGACGGCGCTTCCGCTGACGGCACTGGCGGCGGATGACGATTGGGTAACGCTCAACGTCGAAATGTATGACCGCTCCATCGCAGGCTTCAACGTGGAGGACTGCTGGCAGCTGCACTACATTCAGGAGAACTTTGGTGATCCGAACCACATCAAGGTTAACTGGATTCCCGTTTCCCGCTGGGAGGAAGGCACGATTCTTTCCACCCGTCTGGCGGGCGGCACCGCGCCGGATATCTGCATGACTTACGGCACGGATTTGGTGCAGCAGTACATCGACATGGGCGGCATTATGCCGCTGGATGACCTGCTGGCGGAATACGGTCAGGAACTGACGGCATTCCTCGGCGACGAAGTGCTGCAGTACGGTCAGTACGACGTGGGCGACGGCAAAGAGCAGTATTACCTGCCTGCGCGCCGCATCGTCGTCGCGACGCAGAGCATGTTCATCCGCAAGGACTGGCTGGAAAAGCTGAACATGGAAGTTCCCACGAACGTGGAAGAGCTGTATGCCTACCTGAAGGCAGCGAAGGAGCAGAAGCTGGGCGGCGACAACACCATTCCGTATTCCTCCGACCTGTACGCGGCTGACCCCTTCTACGGCTGGATTTACCAGATGGATGCGTTCCTTGATTACAGCCAGATTACCGAAGAAGACTGGGTGGCGAACTTCAAGTTCCATTACATGCTGCCCGGCGCGAAGGAAGCGCTGCGCTGGATGAACAAGTTCTTCAATGAGGGTCTGGTTTCCGATTACTTCGGCATTGAGAACTCCAAGCAGACCGACAGCGACCGCGTGAACGGCTATGACGGCTTCTGGGTCGGCAACTGGGACGCGCCGTGGCGCATGGAAAAGTCCTACGCGCAGGATCTGGCGAAGAATGTCCCCGGCGCAAGCTGGATTGCGTGCGACCCCTTCAAGCCCGAAGACGGCACGACCCCGCACGAAACCTACACCGCCGCTGGTCAGGCGATTTTCATCCCCGCGTCTGTGGATGAAAAGGTTGCGGTTGCCGCGATTAAGTACCTGAACTGGATGTGCAAGCCGGAATCCCTGTACGCGCTCCAGAACGGCGAAAAGGGCTACAACTACACCACCGTCAACGAAAACAACATTCCGACCGACCTGAAGAACATCAACGACACCGACGACGCGCACAAGATGCACGCGACCGACGGCGCGCCGATCTGCAACGGCTTCTACTACGGTTCTGACGAACTGAACTACGCCGCGACCGCTATGGGCTTCCCCGGCTACGAAGATGTTGTGGCGGACAGCCTTGTGATTTCCAATGACGGTGCTTACGAACCCGTCAGCTTCACCCGCACCATCCAGTCCCGCATTGACTACGGCACGACCATCGTTTCCAAGGAAGCGGAACTGCTGGTTCAGGTTGTGACCTGCAAGCCGGAAGATTTCGACGCAACGTGGGATAAGTACATCAACGAAATTCTTTCCGCCGGCGGTCAGCAGATTATCGACGAACAGCGCGAAGCGTATCAGGAAGGCGCATACCGCGGCTTCTATCCGATGGCGCAGAAGTAATAAGCGCACGCAAACTTCACAAAAAGGGGGCTGCGTCTTGGACGCAGTCCTTTTTTTCGGAATAACCCTCCTGATATTTCTGTTTTTCCCTGATTGAAATTGACAAAGAGTCTGCTTGGCTCTATGATGGGAGTGTTTCGGTATGCTTCGACTTGGAATCATCGGTGCGGGCGGCATTGCCAGCCTGCATACCCACAACATCCTGAGCGGCAAATGCCCTGAAGTGCAGCTGACCGCCATGGCAGACCGCAAGGAAAGCCGCCGAGAGTGGATTCGCGCAACCGTGCCGGACGCTGCGGTTTTCTGCGAGGGCAGCGATTTGATTGCGTCCGATACCTGCGACGCAGTGCTGATTGCAACGCCGCACTATCAGCATCCGACGCTGGCGATTGAGGCGTTCCGCCATGGAAAGCATGTCCTGTGCGAAAAGCCGGCGGGCGTGTACACCTTGCAGGTGCGGGACATGATCGCGGAGGCGGATAAGCATCCCGAACTGACCTTCGGCATGATGTTCAACCAGCGCACGAACTGCGTCTACCGCAAGGCGAAGGCGCTGATTGACAGCGGCGCACTGGGCGAAATCAAGCGCATGATCTGGGTTGTGACGGACTGGTATCGCACGCAAAGCTACTACGATGCCGGGGCGTGGCGCGCAACGTGGGATGGCGAGGGCGGCGGTGTGCTGCTCAATCAATGCCCGCATCAGCTGGATTTGCTGCAATGGCTCTGTGGGCTGCCCGTGCGGGTGCGCGCCGCCTGCCATGAGGGGAAATGGCACGACATCGAGGTGGAGGACGACGTGACCGCTTATCTGGAATTTGCAAATGGCGCAACGGGCACGTTCATTGCATCCACGGGGGACGCGCTGGGTGAAAACCGGCTGGAAATCATCGGAACGCGCGCGCGGATTCGCATCGAGAACGACCAATTGACGCTGGATACGCTCAGCGTGGATGAGCGCGACTGGTGCCCCGTGTGCAAAGAGCCGTTCGGCGTACCGGATATTCAGCACGAAATCGTGCAGACGGACGGCGAAAATCCGCAGCACGCGGGCGTGTTGAACGCCTTCGCAGCGCACATCCTGCACGGTACGCCGCTTGTTGCCGACGGGCGCGAGGGTATCCGCGGGCTGATGCTGTCCAACGCCATGCACCTTTCTTCGTGGACGAATCAGACCGTTTCGCTGCCTATTGACGAAGAACTGTTCTTGAAGCTGCTGAATGAAAAACGCAGGACATCCCGCCACAAGGACGAAGTGGATGCTGCCATCGACGTTTCCGGCAGCTTTGGAAGCACGAGAAAGTAACCTATTCCAAGGAGGAAATCAGCGTGGAGAAGATTCGCCTCGGTATTATCGGCATTGGCAACATGGGCTCGGAGCACTGCCGGCTCATCCTGTCCGGGCAAACGCCGGAAATTGCGCTGACCTGCGTTGCTGATCCGCGCCAAGACCGCCGTGACTGGGCGCAGCAGACGCTCCCCGCCGGAACGGGCATCTATGCCGACGGCATGTCGCTCATCCGCGCCCATGCGTGCGACGCCGTGCTGATTGCCACGCCGCACGAGCTGCATCCGCCGCTTGCGGAGGCGGCGCTTCGGGCAGGACTGCATGTATTGAGCGAGAAGCCCGCGGGTGTTTACACGGCGCAGCTGCACCCGGTTATCGCCGCCGCACAGGAGACGGGCAGGACGTATGCGCTCATGTTCAACCAGCGCACGAACTGCGTCTACCGCCGCCTGAAAGCGCTGCTGGATTCCGGCGAGTTAGGCGCGCTGAAGCGTGTGACGTGGGTGGTGACGGACTGGTATCGTTCACAGGCGTATTACGATTCCGGGGCTTGGCGCGCAACGTGGACGGGCGAGGGCGGCGGCGTGCTGCTCAACCAATGCCCGCATCAGCTGGATTTGCTGCAATGGCTCTGCGGATTGCCGACAACGGTGCGCGCGTTCTGCCACGAGGGCAAATGGCACGACATTGAGGTGGAGGACGACGTGACCGCCTATCTGGAATTTCCGGGCGGCGCGACGGGCGTTTTTATCGCCTCTACCGGGGAGCTGCCCGGCACGAATCGGCTGGAAATCGCCTGTGACCGCGGCAAAGTCGTCTGCGAAAACGGTCAGCTGACGCTATGGCGCTTGCCGCAGAGCGAATCCGCCTATTACCGCCGAAGCGCATCCGCATACCCCCATGCTGAGGTGCAGGTGGAGATTTTGCCGCTGGACGGGGAGAATCCGCAGCACGTCGGTGTGCTGAACGCTTTTGCGGCGCATATCCTGCACGGCACGCCGCTGGTGGCGGACGGCGCGGAGGGTATCCGCGCGCTGATGCTGTCCAACGCCATGCACCTTTCCTCGTGGACAGGCAAGCCCGTGTCCCTGCCGATTGACGAGGGCGAATTTGCGCGGCTTCTGGCGGAAAAACGCCTGCATTCAAGGAAAAAGCAGGTGAAAGAGGTCACGTTCGCGACGGATCACAGCGGGACGGGAAGAGCGGAAGGATAATCGGGTATAGGCGACATCGCACAACTCGGCGGCGCGTTGGGCGCGAATTTTCTCCGGGCAGGCACATACGCCTGCCCGTTTTTTGCGTCGTTCTTTTTTCGGAATAGCTGTTGAATTGCTTGAAAAAATGGAAATAAAGGTGTATAATGAAAGCAGAATGATGTTCTCCGGTGAACGGCGCGCTGCTTGAAAGAGAAGGTCTGACATCGGACGATAAAAAGGAGGAATTATCATGGCAGTGAATTTGAAGAAGGGTCAGAAGGTTGATTTGACGAAGGGCAACCCCGGCTTGAGCAAAATCATGGTCGGCTTGGGCTGGGACGTGAACCGCTACGACGGCGGACATGACTTTGACTTGGATGCCTCTGCATTTCTGCTGGGCGCGAATGGCAAGGTTGCGAACGATTCGAACTTCGTGTTTTACAGCAACCCGGCTGATCCATCCGGCGCGGTACGGTACGGCGGCGACAACAGAACCGGCGCTGGGGAGGGCGACGACGAGACGATTTTCGTTGACCTCGCTACTGTTCCGGCGAACGTGGAGAAGATTGACTTCACCGTGACCATCTACGACGCCGCCGAGCGCCGCCAGAACTTCGGACAGGTCAGCAATGCGTACGTCCGCGTTGTGGATGAATCCACGGGTATGGAGCTGATTCGCTACGATTTGGAGGAGGATTTCTCCATTGAAACGGCGATTGTTGTTGCGGAAATCTACCGCCACAACGGTGAATGGAAGTTCAATGCCATCGGCAGCGGCTTCCAGGGCGGACTCGAAGCACTCTGCATCAACTTCGGCGTGAATGTATAACGGTGCGGAAATAGCCTGACAGAGGAAGAGACGTACCCCGTTTCCTCCTCTTTTTTTCAAAATACAGCGCGTCTGCGGAGGAAAATAGGAGCATGAAGAACAGCAAACGCCTTCGGATTAGTTACAACGCCCCTGCTATCTTGTCTTTTGTCCTGATTTGCTTTGCGGTGCAGCTGCTGAATGTCCTGACAAAAGGGGCAAGCAATCGGGCTGTGTTCAGCGTCTATCGTTCCTCGTTTCTTGATCCGCTGGCGTATCTGCGATGCGTCTGCCACGTCTTTGGCCACGCAAACTGGAATCACCTGATGGGCAACATGATGTATATCCTGATTCTGGGGCCGATGCTGGAGGAAAAGTACGGCACATCCAACATGGTGTTCATCATGCTGGTGACGGCACTGGCGACGGGGCTTGCGAACCTGATTTTCTTCCCGAACATTCGCCTGCTGGGGGCGAGCGGCATCGTGTTCGCGATGATTCTGCTCTCATCCATTACCATCACGGAAGAGCATACGATTCCGCTTTCGTTCATTCTTGTTGCCGCGATTTACATCGGGCAGCAGGCGTATCAAGGGCTTTTCACGGCGGATAACATCTCGCAGATGGCGCATATCGTGGGCGGCATGATCGGCTCGGTGCTGGGATTTGTGATGAACAAGTATAAAATGAGCCGTTATGAACGAGGCAGCCATGGCTAACAGAATCAACGCAAGCAATCTTTCTGATTTGCTCCTTCCCATGCGCCAAAGAGGAAATGCGCCGGGGGTATACTTTGTGCGCCTGTGCCAATGGAGCCCGGAAATCAAGGATTTTCTCTGGCGCTACCACGAAGCGGCGCGCGCAAAGGGTGTTATCATTGAGGGGCAAATCGGCAATCCGGATGAGCGGCAGCTGAGTTACCTGACGGAAATGCTGGGCAGCGCGTTTGAACCGAATCCGGCGTTCATTACCCAAGCGCTGCAAAAGTGGATGCCGCGCATGAGTCAGGCAAATCGCGTTTCGTTTGCCGAAGCAATGTGCGACCAGATGGATGAATTGAAGCGGAAGGGAAAAACGGACAGCATCATCCGGAACATCTACATGAAGGTGATGTGCTGGCTGTACTACAAATTCGAGCGCCTGATGCCCTTTCTGGGCGACGACAATCCGCCCCGTATTCTCTACGAATGCAATGCGGTTACGGCGCATGAGCTGATTCTCCTGCGCATTTTGTCGCTGATGGGGACGGACATACTGCTGCTGGAGCCGCAGGGCGACGCGGCGTACTTGAAGCAGGATGCAGCCTCGGCATGGTCGCAGCTGCTAAGCGTGCAGGGGATGCCCTTCGCGAAGGATTTCACACTCAAGCAGTTCCGCAAGGAAATGGCGGCGGCAGCGGCGGAAAACATGCGCCAGCCGTCGCAGCCTGCGCCGCGCCCGGTGACATCCGCGCAGCCGATGCGCCAGCC
>ERZ780198.784-NODE-784-length-33100-cov-4.270691_pt1 | contig 33100 bp, 16 predicted proteins | sample MGYA00510979_ERZ780198 | MGnify/ENA primary metagenome ERZ780198 (study PRJEB29588, sample SAMEA2158039) | human gut metagenome | biome: human gut; feature: human-associated habitat; material: faeces | place: Denmark | collected 2008/2010 ...
GTTGCAGGTTTCGCTGAACGCCGGCGGCAATTTCTTCATCCAGACTTTCTATACCAGCTATGACCTTGCCGACACCAACTATTGCGAATACGAGGACGGCTCTTACTATTATCTCTATCAGTTCGCGTCCGAGGCCGGCAGCGCGCTCTATGCCGATTATTACGATGTCAACAACAAGGCGACGGCCAGCGGCACCTATACCATGACGGATGAGACCACCATGGAACTGCTGATTCCGGGATACGGAAAGATCGTCGGCCATGTCAGCGACGAGCGCGGCTCCTTCTATGTGGATACCGTTTTCGGAAAGCGCTATTACCGCTCTTACAACGATTGGGAAAACGCTACTTTCATCATGTCGGAAGATTTCTTCGGCACCACGCTGACCTATTACATCGTCAAGATGGACGGCTTTGGCGGCGCGCTCTTCTATGACGGCCACGACGACGGCTATGACAACTGGTACAAGGGCACTTATACCAACACGCACAAAGTGATCGGGTCAAACGAAAACGGCGACTTTGAGATTTACTACTTCGAGGGGAAAGAGTGCGACAAAAACGGCAATCTCCTCAAGAACGGCAAGACCTACCGTGCCTACTTTGTTCCGGATACCATCACTTACGACGATGAGGACGACGAGGGCAATGTCACCTACTCCGGCGATCTGATCTCGGTGTCCGTGGCCATTGATTCGGTTGATCTGACTGCCTATGACGAGCAGGGCCGCAAATTTGCCGATTTCACAGTCAGTTCGTTGGGTGAAGTCAGTGCGACATTCTACACAACAGCGTGGAAAGACGGCGATTTTGCTTCCGTCAAGAATGAGGTTCTGACCGAAAACGCGCGGGCAGTGGCTTACCGGACCTCCTCCGGCGAAGTTCGCTACATCGTGGTTTACGATCTTGCAGGGAACTATCTGTTCCGTGTTGTAAAGGAAGCGGACGGCGACTGGATCTATGAATATGAAGGGCCGCTGGATCCCAAGGCTCCGGCCGCGGCCGAGTTGATTTATCCTGACCCTGCCGTGTTGGTGCCGGCCGAGGACTGATCAAAAAAATGAGTGTCACGCCGCGTCGGCGGCGCACGCCCTGTTATATAGATATCACTTTTATATTCTGAAGAGAAGAGGTACAAAACCATGAAAGGAAAATCATTAAAGATTCTCGCGCTTTTCCTCTTGGTCCTTCTCACACTGTCCTGCTTTGTGGCCTGCAAGACCACGCCGGGCGATGATGACCAGGGCCGCAAAGACCCGGGAACCGTAACTCCCGGGAACGATGACCCCAAGCCTGAGGTCAAGGACTATGTGGAAATCGGCGACGAGGCGACCCTTGTTGAGGTTGCCGCCAAGATTGCCGCCAATACCGACGGCTATGCCGCAAAAGTTTTTAAACTGATGGCGGACATCACCCTTACAAAGGATTTTGCCCCCATCACCGGCTTTACCGGCGTGTTTGACGGCCAGTTCCATACCATCAGCGGTCTGACGATCGACTCCGATCTTGCCGCTGTCGGTCTGTTCTCCACGCTTAACGGCGCCACGGTGAAAAATCTGACCGTGAAAGCGACTGCCGTTTCCAACTCCGAGCCTGCTGCCGTGGTCGGTATGCTGGCCGGTAGTGCGGATGGTGCCACCATTTCCTGCGTGACGGTAGAAGGCACGCTGAATGTCGGCGGCAACCGTTCGGTTGCGGGCGGCATTGTGGCCACCGCAAAGAACACCACTCTCCTGAATGTGAAATCGACCGTGACGCTTTCCGGCGCCGGAACGGTTGCCGGCGGCCTTGTCGGTAAACTGGATACGGGCGCCATGGTGGTCAACGCATACAGCGCCGCCACCGTCAACGCCACCGCCGCTGCCAAAGCAACTGCCATCGGCACGAAAGTGGCCGACAGTGCCGTGGCCTTTGTGCTGGTAAATGCCGGCGAAGTGGTCGGAACGGCCGAATCTGCCGAATACACGCCCGCTTATATCATCGGATGCAAGGTCGGCGCGGCCGCTTCCGAAATGGGCTGGAACGCTGTGGACTGGGATGTTTCCGGTGAAACGCCCGCTCTCAAAGCGGATCTGAACAAAACCTACACGGCGCCTGTCGTCACGCTGGACGGCAACGCTCTTACGGCTGTCTGGGGCGAAAAACTGATTGTGACCGCTCCCACGCTGGAGGCGGGGAAGGCCTTTGCCGGCTATGCTGTCGGCGGAGATGCCTACTATCCGGCTCTTCCCGTGGTCAACGACCTGGCTTTGACCACTGTTTCGGTGGATTATAAGGCACTGCTTGGTAAGTGGACGCCTCTTGTCGCGGCGGACGAAGCGCTGACCGTGAACGGCACGCTTTCTTTCGGCGCTACTTCGCTTACCTACAAGGCCGCCGCTGTGGTGGACGGCCTGCCCGTGCTTCTCTTTACGGATGCCCAAGGTGCGACCTATCGCCTTTCGGTCAAGACGCTGAGCACGGCGGAAAAGGCCTCTTATGGCATTTCGGCCGAGGGTGCGGCGCTCCTTGCACTGGAAAAGAAAAACGAGACCGGCTATGATGCCGCCAAACTTTACATGCCTGCTCCCGGCGCCGCAGTCGGTGCCTGGAATATCGGCAGTAATGTCACCATTTACACGGCCGATGTGGTCACTGCGGGCACGCTGAACGCATTCCGCTCCATGACGGTCGGTTCGGCGGTCGGCACCTACAAGACCTGCCTTGCCGTGAAAGACGGGGCGATTACCGTGCTGGCGGACGGCGCAGCATTGGGCGTGAACGCGGAAAATGTGCCGGTTCTCAAAAAGAACGGCACTGTCTGCACCGTGGCAACGGCGGCCTATGACGGCGAATGGATTGCCGCCGATGGCAAGGTGATCGTTTCGGCCGGCAAGATCGGCGAAACGACTCTGAAGGTTGTTTCCACCGCAAACGGCACCGGTCTGTTGGATGAGACCACCGGTACTTTGTATGTGAGAGCGCTTTCCGCGCTTACTGCCGTGAAAGACGGCGCGTCCGTGACCTATGTCAACGGCGATTTCTCCGGCGACTGGAAAACCGTGAAAGACGGCACGGTCATCCGTGTGACGATCTCCGGCGACCGCGTTTACTTCAACGGCGCCACCGATCCTGTGATTGCCACCATCGCGCCCGACGCGCAGACCGGCGTGGCCGAACTGACCGTCACTGTGGGTGACAAGACCTATGTCTTTGTGCATGACGGCATTGCGCTGGTCTCGGAAGACCTCACGGTTTATGCCGCTTCTGCCGTGGACGCGCTCTTCGGCAACTACATTCTCGGTTCTGCTTCCTTTGCACTTTCCGACGGTAAACTGATTATCACCCAAAACGGCGTGGCCGGTGCCGCACAGGGCCTCAATCTGGTTTACAGCAATGAGGTGCTCTCGCTCTTGACGGGCGACCTCACCTTCACTGTGAAGAACGGCCACATGACCGTTGCCGGTTACACCTCCGAGGTGACTGATACCGTGGGCGAATTTCGTCTCTTCACCGCGGACGAACTTTCCGCTGTGCTGGCCGCGCTGAAAGGGAACTGGATGGCGCGTTCTTCCGGCGGCGTGAAATATGCCTCACTCAAAATGAGCTTTACCGAGGCCGGTGTGCTTTCCTTTGACGGCACCGCCGCGGTTTACGAATTCAAAGAGAACGGCAACGCCATTGTGCTCAGCGCCAAGTGCGTTTACGAAAAAGCTTCCCAAGTCATCACGCTGGAGCCCCTTGCCAACGGCCTGATCGCCACGAGCGGCGTTTCGGTCGGCGTCATGATGCCGGAGGCATTGGCCGAGGCCATCGGTAAATATTACGAATTCCTCATCGGCACCGGTGCGGAAGGCGAGATCCCCAGTTACATTACGCTTTATTATGACGGCAAACTGTCTCTGAACATTTTTGAAAACGGCAGGGTGAAAACAACCAACTACACCGCTGTGCAGTACACGATTGCCACCAATGGCACCTCCTATGTGCTGACAGTGACCGATGCCGAAACCGGCGCAGTGCTGGTCACCGTCACTTTCAACGCCGACAAGACGCTGGTCTATGGCGGCAAGACCTATATCAACATCACCCATGTCCTTCCCAAGGATAAATATCGCGAGGTCGGCAAGGCCGATGGCGTTTCTTTTGAAGTCATCGAGGGCTCGGTCGGTTATTGGGAAGAAGACGAGGATGACGGGGAAGAATATTGGGAAGACGCGGTTTATCCGCTCTACGGCTTCCGCTACACGGATGCTTCCGGAAAAGTTTATACCTCTGAGAGCTTCGCGTGGTCGAAAGCAAACGGCACGCAGACGCTTTCCATCCGTGTGAAAGCGGCCGATGACGCCGTGCTGAACCTGACGGTTTCCTATCCGGAAGGCAACGACTTCTCCAAGATTACGCTGAAAGTGGGCGATGGCGCCGCTGTCGAACTCTACAACAATGCCACCGTTGCCGAAATGGCCGGTTCTTACGCCAACAAGAATCACAGCTTCTCGGTCAGCACCGCGGGCCTGCTCACGCTCAATGGCGAGATCAAGTCCTTTACCTACCGCAAGAACGGCAACATTCTCACCTACACGGTAGACGGTGTGGACTATGTCATTGACCTTACCACGCCCGAGATCATGAAGTGTGGCGACGAGGTCTTCTATGACGCCCGCTTTGCCTCTTTTGCCGGTATTGAACTGACCGACTTCAAGCTGGGCGAGGCCACGGCAGACCGCCTGCACACTCTGCTCCTGACTGCCAACGGCTTTACTTTTGACGGTGCAAAGATCGTTTGGGGCACCTATGACAGAAACGGCGACAACATTTACTTCTCTGTAAAAGAAACTGTCAGCGGGGAAGAAAAGAACATTCGCTGGAAACTGGAAAATGGCGGCGCCCGGACTTTTGGCATCTGTTTCTTCCCGAATTATGACGGTGACTGGGGACAAAGATACTTTATTCCCGCCGCCCTGCTGGATGCCGATCATTTCTATACCGACGGGGACAGCACCATCGTGACGGTCAAACAGCCGGATTACAGCGATGGTTTTATGCCGTTTGTCTTTGCGCTGGGCACCGCGCAGTATGATTACAGTGACTACTCCTACAGCTATGCGGAGGGCGTGCTTACCGTAAAATTGAGCGACGATATCCGCCTCACCTTTGCAAAGGGCGAGGACAACGCGCTGGAAGTCAAACTGAACGGCACCGCGCTCTCGCACTACGATCCGCCTTCCCTCGATGCCTTTGAGATGAAAGCGACCCAGATCTTCGGCACCACAGGCGATTCTTTCAAGGTTGAAGTCAAAAACGGCGTCATTACCTACAGCCCCGGCCAATATTGGGCCAAGGTGGTGGAGGTTTACTCCTTTGGCAAGTGGAACGGCCTGGATGTGATCTATTTCACGGCCAACTCAACCGACTGGGCAATCCTTCTGGGTACCAACCAAAAGCCCGTCCCTGTTCCGGCCGAACTGTTGGGTCTGTTCGGGACCTACACGCTGAACGCTCAGAGCGTAACGGTGGCGTTTGATACCAGCACGGATGTGGCTGCCGTCACCGTGAAAGTGGGCGATGCGGCCGCTACGGAAATCGCGGTGAGCAGTTGCAATCTCCCCTATGACAGTCAATATGTCATTTCCTTCAAGAGCGGCGAAACGGTTTATTATGTCCTGCCGGATGTTGTAAACGGCAAGGGCGCCTTCCTTGCGGACGAGGCCGCTTTCAAGGGTATTACAAGATTCAACCTTGCCTCTTATGCCGAACTGCGTATTTACCTCACAAAGGCTGCGGACGGTTCGCTGATTTATGTTTATGAGATCAAGGGCGAAAAGGTCACTCCTGCGGCGGTTTCCGGAAAGGCCAATATCTTCTCCGTCACCTATGGCGAGAATGTGACCGAATACTATGCTTACTTCAAGGACGCCGCGGCCAAGCAGTATATGGCTGTCCCGGCAGACGCACTGGAACTTCTCGGCACCTTTACGGCCACCAATAACAAGTCCGTCACGGTTGCCATTGGTAAGAACGAAAAGGACGAGATCTGCTATACCGTTGTTTACAATGGTAAGGCTGCTGTTGCAGCTACCTTTGACAACACGGCCAAGAACCTCAAGTTCGCTTATAACGATGGCACAGACGACTACACCTGCTACCTTGCCAAGGGCGAGAGTGGCGTGGTCGTGACCGAGGTCAACGCCAAGCAGAACGCTTTTGTAACCGGAACGGGCTCTTACAACGGTTATTACACCCCCATCAAAAGCTATTGCTACACAAGAGTTGCCTTTGTAAACGGCGTGCCGACTGTCACTTATGATAACAAAGCCACCGAAAATGTCCATTTCAATGCCGACAACACCCGGCTTTACTTCACACAAAACGGCGTGGAATATTGCATCGTTATGGTGGACAGCACGCAGACAACCGAAAGCAGCAGAGCCGTGACCATTACGGCGGCGCAGGCGGCTTTCGTCGGCGAACATACGCTGAACGGCAAGAAACTGATCGTCCAGGTCAAGGCCGGATATTCGCCGGCACTGACCGTGTCGTATGACGGCAGCGCCGTCACCGAAGTCATCTTCCACTCGGCCGCACTCCTGTCCTTCAAGGGCCTGGCAGAGGACGGTATCAGCCCGGATTACAAGGCTGTTGTCCTCAAGGACGGCGAAATGACCCTGACCGGCGGATTGCTGGATACCGCCAAACTGGATTACCAGTTCCTTGGCACTTATGGCGACCGGGGCTATACGCTCGGCTATAAGTTTACGCTTTCTGCCGATGGCAAGACGGCCGTCGGAGCCTCCTATGTACTGACCGATTCTACGGGTGCCGAACTGACCTACTCCATCAACGCCACCACGCTTGTGCTGACGGTGACAGTGGGCGAAAACACCAAGTACTATGCTTTCTGCACCGGCTCTACCAAGGCTCTGGCAGAGCTTTCCGCCGAGGATAAGGCGCTTTTGGGCGAATACACGGTGGACGGTCACACGGTAAAACTGAGCGCCAACTACACGGCCAGCAACAGAAGAGGCTACACTTACACCGCCGGTTATAAACTGACGCTGGACAACGGGGATCCGATCTCCATCACCTTCAGCAAGGATAACGGCACTCCTGCCAAGCAGTATGTCAAGTTTACGGCCAATGAGCAGACCTACCTCTTCTTTGTGGTCGAGGCAGGCGTCAGCGCCAAGCTTCATGTCCTGACGGCAGAGCAGGTCGCCATGATGGGTGCCAGCTACTCTACCATCGCAAGCCCCTATAAGTATCTCAAAGGCTCTTTGATCTTTGCGGAAGACGGAACCTTCACATTGGGATATTACTTTGACGGCAAAGCCATCACCGATGAGACAGCTGTCCCCTACGGTATGTCCTTCAAGTCGTCTGAGGGCGACCTCTATTACCTCATCAACGGCGAAGGCGTCACTTCTCCTTACCTTCTCACGGCGGCACAGTACGCATGGTATGTGAGCGGGGTAACGGTCGGCGGTCACACCCTCACCATTGTGCCGGGTGCAAAATCCGGCGAGGCTTTCAAGGTCAAGCTGGACGACGCTGCCACAGCCGTCACGGCGGTGTGGGTTGCCGGTGATTATCCGTATCTCAAGTTCACCGTGGGCGACAAGGGTTATGTCCTGGCACACAACACAACTGCCGATAACGCGCTGGTGCTGACCGAACTGACGGCGGCACAGGCTTCCGCACTTTCCTTTAAAGAATCCTATGTACAAATTGTCAAGCCGGACGGCACCAAGTATACCTCTGCCAATCTGGAGGCTGTGGTAACGGTGGATGCAACCGGTGCGGTTTCCATTGGATTCTCTTACGGTTCCAATCCCGCTCCGACCTCTGTCGAGATTCTCACCGAGAAAGACGGCATCAACTCCAAGGGCGTTGTCAAGGTGGTTCTGGAAGGTCAGACCTATTATATTCTGCACCACCTGTGGTCTGCAACCGGTAATAACTATGACAAGGTTTCCCTGACCGAAGCGCAGTATGCGCTCATGGGCACATGGACGGTGGACGGCAAGACGCTGATCATCGGCCTGAACGCGCCGAATTGGAGTGCTTATCTGATGGTCACCTATGACGGCACTGCCGTGACTTCCAGCAAATCCGATGTAACAGCCGGTTCTCCGTGCTTCAAGAACGTGGACGGCGTGACTGTGGTGGAATTCACCGTGGGCGGCACCACCTATCAGGCTTCGCTGGTAAGCGGCGTCATGACGCTGACAGCCGTCTGATCTGATCCCGCGCGGGTCGCCGCGCACAATACCGACATCCAGGGCTCCTTCCGTTTTCGGGGGGAGTCCTGTGGTGCGGTTTGTACATACCCGCGTCACCCGTGAGCAGGAGACGGAAAGGAGTGCGCATGAAAGATCCCGAAAACGAAAACTCCCGGCTTTCCTCTCCCCAAAATGAGGAAAGAAAAAAAGAAAAACCGATTGACGACGGGCGGACGGTCGCACCCATGACGGGCAACTGGATGCCGTGGAATTCCGGTGTCAAAGATTCCGGCAGACGCGGCAAGGAAGGGAAGAAGGACGCACCCTCCGGTAACCGGCCGGGCGAACAGCTGACAAAAGCGGAAAAACGCGCCATATTGCGCGGCGCTTTCCGGGCACATCTGCCGGTGATTGCCGGCATGGCCATTGTAGCGCTCCTTTTGTTCGGCCTTGCCTGCCTTTGGCTGATGCCAAAATAAAACCCTGCGCCCACGCCGCGAAACCGAGCCGATGAGCCCCGCTCATCGGGCGTGTTTCCCACCCCAAACGGCCGTTTATGGCCGTGACCGCTCGCCGGTTGGTTTTTGCGGCGTTTTTACACGCACCGTGCGTTTTTAGAAAATATGGAGAAAGGTTTCCCGTATGAAGAGAATTGAAAAGTTGCTCTTTTTCGTGGCAATCGCGGTACTGCTTCTGTGCCTTGGCGGTTGCGGCGATGAAAAGACACTTGAAGAACGCGGTTATACCGTCACGGTTCTGTACGATTATAACGGCGGCACGGCCGACGGCCTCCCCCAGCTTAAAATGCTCTATCAGCCCGATCAGCCGCTTCTCGCTCCGGGAAGCAGCGCGGAATTCAAAGAGCCGACGCTGGATCGCTTTCATTCCATCAGGGGTTGGTACTTGGCCAAGACCGATGGGGAAGGCAACATCCTGAAAGATGAAAACGGAAATACCCTCACCGAAGATACGCCCTTTGTTTTTAAGGGCGCGCGTGCGGGGGACAACATCACGCTGGTGGCCAAATGGAAAGAAAAACCGACGGTCGAAGTGCACATCCCGGGCATGGATCCCGTGACGGAGCCCTTCAATCCCGGTACCAAAGTGACCGAAAATCTGCTGGCAGGTATCCTGCCGGAAAGGCGCGGCATGACTTTCTTCGGCTATTATTCCGATGAAGATTGCACCCACCGCGTCACGCTCCCCTTTGTCATCAAAGAGGGCGCGGATCAAAAGCTTTATACCAAGTGGCTGGAGGGCGATGTGCTGATTGTCCGGAGCAGATCCGACCTTTCAAGGCTTTCGCAATACGCCTTCAAGACCGTTTATTTTGATGCCGATATTGATATGACCGGCGCCCGCCTTCCCGCGATTTCCTCTTTCGGCGGTAAGATCGTGGGTAACGGACACAAACTCAGCAATCTTACGCTTTCCGCTTCGCTGACCGGCCGAACTACCGAGTGGGGGCTGTTCGGGCGGCTTACGGACGGGGCAGAAATCAGCGATCTGACCTTTGAAAACGTTCATGTGACAGTGAACGCCGCTTATTCCGGGCAGTCACTGTTCCGCATCGCGTTTCTTGCTTCCTCCGTCAGCGGAACTGTGTCGCTTAACGGTCTCTCTTTTCAGGATTGCACACTCACGCTCCTGCTTCCGGCCAACGCCGCTCATGATATTGACCCCGGAACAGTATATAGCGGTGTCATCGGTGTCCTCTCCGATGGAGCGCAGCTCGACTATGAAGCCAGCGGAAGCGTTACCATTGAACTCCCCGGCCAGTCCTGAATATAAATAAATCCAATAGTGAAAGGAAAAAACATGAAAAAACTGAGATCCTGTTTGTGTTTTGTCCTCGCGCTTCTCATGGTGTTGCTGACAGTGACATCCTGCAAGAAGCGCGGTGACGATGATTCCACCAAAGCCAAATACGATTCCGAAAACGATGTGGTGCGGTTTGCCATTGAAGGGCAGGACGGCGTGTTCAACCCTTTTTTCTCCACCACCGCCTATGACAGCGAAATTGCCGGCATGACCCAGATCGGAATGCTGACGACCAGTGGCAAAGACGCCACCCTCTCCTTTGGCGAGAACGAAGCCTGCGTGACCCTTCGCATGAAGGAAACGCGGCTGGATGCGGCCGGAAATGTGATCCCGGAGAGCGACACCACCACCAAGGTGGCCAAGACCCGTTATTCCTTTGTTATTAAAAACGGCATTAAGTTCTCGGATGGCACGCCGCTTACCATCAAGGATGTTCTTTTCAACCTGTATGTCTACCTTGACCCCGCCTATACCGGCAACGCCACCATTTACTCCACGGATATTGTAGGCCTTACGGCTTACCGCACGCAGGGCGAGAGCGATGATGACGAGTCCGATTTCAACAGCACTTTTGAAAACAAGGCTGAAGAACGCCGGCAGGCTATTTATAACTATTGCCAGTGGTTCATCCGCCAGTCAAACCCCTCCGCCGCAGGCGGCGCCGGCAGCAAACCGGCCGATGGCAGTGCGGAACTGGCGCAGATCCTTTCGGATATCGAGATCGTGAAAGAACTCTATAAAAACGAACTTAACAACGATTATCAAAGCGCCATTGAATCGCTTGAAGACACCCAGAAGGAATATACCGTTGATACGGTCTGGCAGTTGTTCCTTTATTATGAAGGTGTGGCTTCGGTCAAGACCGACCCCATCACCAAATACCCGGTCAAAGAAAACGGCAAATATGTCATTGATTTCTCCGAATACAACGCAAAGGTAGAGGAATATGTGAACGCGCATTACAGCGAGTATCTGACCGAAGGCAGAACCGAAGCGCAGGCACGTGAGGAAGCGGCCAAACAGTACGCCATGGATCTGGTGTGGTCCAACTATATCGAATATTCGGCCAACGGCAACAAGGTGCTCAACTATTCCGGTTTCCAGCGCATCCTCTTCGGCTCGGCTTCTTCCGCCGAGATCATCACCCGCTTTACCGCGGAAGCCAAGAGCGATTACTTCAAAGCCATGCGCGAAAGCGGCGAGCTGGCGGTGAAGAGCATCAGCGGCATTACCACCGAGCGTGTGACCAGCTTCAACGGGGAAGACCTCAAAGGGGAATTTGATGTGCTTCATATTACCATCAACGGCGTGGACCCCAAGGCCATCTGGAACTTTGCTTTCACGGTTGCCCCCATGCATTATTATTCCAACGAAGAGCAGATCCGGCTTTATGACGGCGTCAGCCACTTCGGCGTGGAATTCAGCTCGCCCTCTTTCATGAACAGCGCCGTGAAGAACACGGATAAACTGGGCGTTCCGGTCGGTGCCGGCCCTTACCGTGCCAGCCGCATGGGCGGTCTGCCGAATGACACCACCTATCCTGCCAAGAACGAGTTCTGCGCCAACAATGTCATTTATTTTGAGCGCAACAACTACTTTGAGACAGTCGGCTCCGGCCTTCACAACGCAAAAATCAAATATATCCGTTATCAGGTCGTCAACTCCGCGCAGATGGTGGCCGCGCTGACCACCGATACCGTGGATGTCGGTGCGCCGAGCGGCACGCAGGCCAATATTGATGAGATCGGCAAGGCCGGCCATCTTTCCACCAAAGAAATTCTCACCAACGGTTACGGTTATGTCGGCATCAATGCCCGCCTTGTGCCGGATTACAATGTCCGCAAGGCCATTATGCAGGCTATGAACACCGAGCTGATCCTCAACTATTATCCGAGCGGCTCCTGCGAGCGCATTTTCTGGCCGATGTCCACCACTTCGTGGGCTTATCCGGATGACGGCCGCGTCAATCCCTATTATCCGCTTCGCACTGCCGAAGAAATCCTGGCAAATCTTCAGGCTGCCGGTTACAGACAGCGTTTTGACAAGGACGGCAATCTCATTGATATCGGCAAAGAGGATGAAAACGGCACCTTCAAGGCGCTTTCCTACACCTTCACCATTCCCGGCACTTCCAACGACCACCCTGCGAATGTGATGTTTGAGACCGCCGCGCAGACCCTGAACAGCATCGGCTTTAAAATTTCGGTCAAGACCGATAACTGGGCGCTGAAAAAACTGGCCACCGGCGATCTTGCCGTGTGGGCGGCCGCGTGGTCTTCCACGGTAGACCCGGATATGTATCAGGTTTATCACAAGGAATCCAACGCCGGCAGTACACTCAGCTGGGGTTATGACGCCTTCAAGGCTGACAAGACCAAATATGCCTATGAAAACGACATTGTGGAACGGTTGAGCCAGATCATTGACGAGGCCCGTGAAACCACCGTCCGTGAGGAGCGTATTCAGAAATACGCCGCCGCGATGGATCTGGTGATGCAGTTGGGCGTGGAAATGCCGACGTATCAAAGAAAAGATCTCACCGTTTTCAATTCGTCCAAAATTGATCGCGCCACGCTGACTCCTGACAGCGAGCTCGGCCCGAACAACAGCCTGTTTGCCCGTATCTGGGAAATGGAATTCGTAAAATAAAACTACTTCACCGGGGGAATCACGCGTGGCGTGACTCCCCTTGTGCAGGTCAAAGAGGTTTCCATGTTCAAATATATCATCAAGCGACTGGCCATCGCCGTTCTGGTTTTGTTCGGCGTTTCGGTCATCATTTATTCTCTTGTGCGTCTGATGCCTTCCGACTTTGTAGATCAGAAGTATCAGCCTTTGGTGCAGAATGGTCAGATGGATCCCGCCCGGCTGGTGGAGCTCAAAGAACTTTACGGCATTGCCGACCGGTCCTTTGGCGGGCTGGTCAAAGGCTACTTCAAGTGGGTGGGCAATGCCTTGCGGGGCGACCTTGGGTATTCCTTTAAATATGAAAGCCCCGTCTCGGAGGTTATTTTCCGCAACATGGGGATCTCCTTTCTGATTGCGTTTTTGTCGCTGATTCTGGAGTATATCATCGCTATTCCGCTTGGGATTAAGGCCGCAACGCATCAGTACGGCTTTGTGGATTATTCTGCCACAGTGCTTTCCATGATCGGCATTTCGCTTCCGTCCTTTTTCCTTGGAGCGCTCTTTATCCGGCTCTTTTCGGTTCAGCTCGGCTGGTTTGAGCCGGGCGGACTAATCAGCTCAAACATTCCCAACAACGCCAGCGGGTTCACCATTCTCTTGAATCAGGCGTGGCATCTTATCATGCCCATGGCCGTACTGGTCATTCTTTCCATCGGTGGCCTGATGCGCTATACCCGGACCAACACGCTGGAGGTGCTGAATGCGGACTATATTCGCACTGCCCGCGCCAAGGGTGTGAGCGAGCGCTCGGTCATTTATAAGCATGCGTTTCGCAACACCATGATTCCGCTGGTGACCATGTTTGCCGGCACTCTGCCGGGGCTTTTCGGCGGTGCCATGATTACCGAGGAGGTCTTTTCCATTCCCGGCATCGGACGCATGGCTTATCAGGCGCTTCAGGAGGGCGATGTTCCGTTTATCATGGGGTACAATATGTTTCTCGCAATCCTTACCGTGATTGGCACCCTGCTTTCGGATGTGATGTACGCCGTGGTCGATCCGCGCGTGAAACTGACGAAGTGAGAACAGCAAAAAGAGTGATAAGGAAGGCATTCAGATGAATCAACAAGAAGAATTTATTGCGGAAAGCACCGAACCCGCTGTGCTCGCCGCGGAGAACAGCGCAAACGAGGCGGACGAAATTGAATCGCTTGCCGACAGCATCCGTGTTCTCACGCCCGGCCAGATGGTTGCCAAGCGCTTTTTCCGCTCAAAACTGTCCATGTTTGGACTGGTCACCTTGCTGGTACTCTTTCTCTTTTCTTTCGCGGGGCCGCTTTTTCAGTTCCTTCCTTTTGTGTGGGGAGAGACCGAAATGGACCACGGAGAAGGGGAAATAGTCGTCACCGAAAAGCCGATCAACTATGTGGATGAGGCCACCGGCGAAACTTACACGGCCTATATCATTTCAGAGCAGCGTCTGAGCATAAACATCAAGGGCAACCCCAGCAAGACGCATTTGCTGGGAACGGACGATATGTCCTATGATGTGTTTTCACGCCTGATGTACGGCGGCCGCGTGTCGCTGACCATCGGGTTTGTGGTGGTGATTCTGGAAACACTGCTGGGCGTGATCCTCGGCGGACTGGCCGGATATTTCGGAAAGTGGGTGGATCAGCTCATCATGCGCATTGTCGATATTTTTTACTGTATCCCGACATTGCCGCTCATGCTGATTATCAGTTTTATGTTGGACAGTATCGGCGTGGAGGACCGCGCCAAACTGTTTGTTATGATGGCTTTGCTGACTCTGCTCGGTTGGGCCGGTACAGCCCGTTTGGTGCGCGGACAGATTCTTTATCTGCGCGAGCAGGAATATATGCTGGCTGCCGAGGCCAACGGTCTCCCGGTCTGGCGGAGAATCTTCCGCCATCTGCTCCCCAATGTCATTCCTCAGTTGATTGTTACCATGACGCTGGGGCTGGGCGGCATCATCCTGACTGAGGCCACGCTGGGCTATCTGGGGCTGGGTCTGCCTGCCAAATATGCCACATGGGGCAATATGATCAATGTGGTCTCAGGTCAGAACGGATTTGAATACCTGCGCGATTATCCCAATTTGTGGGTGGCGCCCGGCATCTGTATCATTCTTGCGGTGCTGGCGTTCAACTTCATTGGCGATGGCCTGCGCGACGCGTTTGACCCCAAATCCAAACGGTAAAGGAGGTTTTGAAATGACGGACAAAGAAAAAGAATCCGCAACCGGGACACCGGCGGAGAATTCCAAAACCTCAAAAGCGCCGGAAAGCACACCCGATGCCGGGAAAAAGGATCGTCTGAAGGCCTGCCTTCACCGTGTTTTCCACCGCAAAGAGCGGGATAATGCGCACTATATTACTACAAAAGAATCTAACCGCATCAGCCGTGAAAACCTGCGCATCACGCGGATGTATGAAAAAAAGAAACGCCGCCATGTGCCGGAAAGCGAATATCTCACCGAAATGCGCGATCCGCACAATATTGTGGAGTTTGATGATCTGCATACCTATTTCTTTACGGATACCGGTGTAGTTAAGGCCGTCAACGGCGTGACTTTTGACATTCCCGAAAAAACCATCGTCGGTGTGGTCGGCGAATCCGGCTGCGGCAAGAGCATTACCTCCATGTCGCTCATGCAGCTGGTGCAGGCGCCGCAGGGACAGATTGTTTCCGGTTCCATCCGCTTCCGTTCCGACCGCCTGATTCCGGACGGCACGGAACCGATGACCGAAGAGCAGCAAACGCCGGACGGAAAAACCGTGACGGTGCCGCTCCTGGATAAGAAGGGAAATCCCCGCGTCCGCCCCAAGTACCGGCGCGAGGCACAGACCGTTGATATCGCCAAAATGCCGCTGGCCGAAATGAGAAAGATCCGCGGCCGGGAAATCTCAATGATTTTCCAGGAGCCGATGACCAGTCTCAATCCGGTGTTTACCATCGGCTATCAGCTGGATGAGGTGACCTTGCTTCATGTTCCGGGCGCCACGAAAGAGGACGCGAAACGCCGCAGTCTTGAAATGCTCAATCTGGTGGGTATTGCCATGCCGGAACGCGTTTACGCTTCCTATCCGCACGAATTGTCCGGCGGTATGCGTCAGCGTGTGATGATTGCTATTGCCATTGCCTGTAATCCGAAACTGATTATCGCGGACGAACCGACTACGGCGCTGGATGTGACCATTCAGGCGCAGATTCTGAACCTTTTGCGGGATCTGAAAAAGAAACTCAACAGCAGTATCATGCTGATTACGCATGATCTGGGCGTGATTGCGGAAATGGCCGACTATGTGGTGGTCATGTATGCGGGCAAAATCGTGGAACGCGGCACGGCACATGAAATTTTTAAGGATCCGCACCATCCGTACACCATCGGCCTGCAGAAATCCAAGCCAATGGTCAATGAAAAGGTAGATCGCCTTTTCAGCATTCCCGGGCAGGTGCCCAATCCCATCAATATGCCGACTTATTGCTATTTCCGGGATCGGTGCGACCGCTGCACGGCGCGTTGTTCCGGTGAATATCCGGGTATGGTAAAGCTTTCGCCCACACATTATGTCGCTTGTCACCTCTATGACGGAGAAGGAAAGGAGATGCCCGATGAACAATGAGCAGGAAAACGCGGCTGTTGCCGCAGAATCCCTTCACGCGGACGCTCTTTCGGCGCTGACCGGCACGCCGGCGGCTGATGACAAGGACTATTTGCTGGTGGTGGAACACCTCAAAAAATATTTTCCGGTCCACCCGAATATGTTCGGCAAACCGGAGGCCTATGTGCGCGCGGTGGATGATGTTTCCTTCCGTGTGAAAGCCGGAACAACGGTGGGTATCGTCGGTGAGTCCGGATGCGGAAAGAGCACAATGGGGCGCACCATTCTGCGGCTTTATGATCCGACCGACGGGCATGTTTATTTTGCCGGACGGGATCTGGCCACTATGACCCCGGCCGAGCTTCGACCGCTACGCCGGGAGATCCAGATGATTTTTCAGGATCCGTACTCCAGTCTGCCGCCGCGTATGCCGGTCGGCGATATTATCGGAGAAGCAGTCGGCGTACATAAAATCGTCCCGAAATCCGAACTGAAGGAATATGTGCTGGAGGTCATGCGTGACTGCGGCCTTCCGGCCCATTATTACAGCCGTTATCCGCACGAATTCTCGGGTGGCCAGCGGCAGAGAATCTGTATTGCGCGCAGTCTGGCGCTGAAGCCGCGGCTGGTCATCTGCGATGAACCGGTCAGCGCGTTGGATGTGTCTATTCAGGCGCAGATCATCAATTTGCTGAAAGATCTTCAGGAGCAGCAGTCACTGACCTATATTTTCATCTCTCACGACCTCTCTGTTGTCAGACATATTTCCGATGAGGTGGGTGTGATGTATCTGGGGTCATTGGTGGAATATTCACCGACCGATGATATTTTCGAGGCACCGCTTCATCCGTACACAAAGGCATTGCTGGGTGCAGTGCCGATCCCCGATCCGGACGCACGGGAAGAGCATCATTTGCTTTCCGGCGACATTCCGTCCCCGGCCAATCCGCCTTCCGGGTGCAAATTCCACACCAGATGCGAACATTGCATGAAGATCTGCCGCGAGGTCGCGCCGGAATTCCGTGAAGTGCGCCCCGACCATTTTGTGGCCTGTCATCTGTGTGGAAAAAGCCATGACGAATAAAACAAAGAGGTATACCGATCAATGAATTTCAAACCAAAAATGTGGAAACGGTTGCTGGCTCTCCTTTTAATGGTGGGCATGTTTCTTTCCTCCTCCGCAACGATCGCGGGGGCGGCGGTTCTCGGCAACGGCATCAAAGAAACGGTTGAAAAGGCCCTTTCAAAACTGCAGGATGTCACCGGACTTTTCGGAAACGACCATTTCAGAGACAAAGCTTTTAACGAAAAAGTTCTGAAAAACCTTGATCCGAACGGGAAATACTGGATTTTCGTGGATCTTGAAGGTGAGAGCATTTCCGAGGTCTATGATAAGACCGCCGGCGAGGGCACGCTGATTGACTTTGCCAACAGTGAGACCGCAGCCGAAATCCGCCGTGCTCTGACTGAAAAACAGGAGGCGTTTTTGGCCGAACTGGACGCTTCCGGTATTGAATATACTTACAAGCATTCTTACACGCTTCTTTCCAATGCGGTGGCCGTTCAGGTCGCCTGCAAGGATATGTTGGCGGTGCGGAAACTGAGCGGCGTCAAATCCGTTTCTGTCAGTGAGCACTATAACGAGCCCAAGGCGCTCACCACCAATGACGCGCGCGTGTGGGGAACCGGCATTTATAAAACCGAAGGGATCCCTTACAACGGCAACGGTCTGGTCGTGGCGGTATTGGATACCGGCCTGGACAGCAGCCACGCCGCATTCGGCACCATGCCCACGCTCCGGCCGGGGGTGGAATATCTGACCAAAGAAAAGGTTGAGCGACAGGTGTTCAGCGGTACGGCCGGCGGCCTTCATGACATTGACAATGTGACCACGCCGGATGATGTCTACTATAACAGCAAAGTTCCGTTTGCCTATGACTACGCCGACAAGGATGCCGTGGTATATCCCTCCTACTCAACGCACGGCGTTCATGTGGCCGGTATCATTGCGGGCAACCTTGGCGATGCCGAGAATGAACCCATCAAGGATTCGGACGGAAATCTGATCCTGGGCGATGACGGTCAGCCGCTTACCTTCCGCGGTGTGGCTCCCGAGGCACAGCTGGTTATTTGCAAGGTCTTTACCGACCGGGAAGACAGCGAATCACTGGGCGGCGCGGAGACCGTGGATATTCTGGCGGCACTGGAAGACTGCGTCAAACTCGGCGTAGATGTTATCAATATGTCGCTTGGTTCTTCCTGCGGTTTCTCCACCAAAGATGATGACCGCATGGACCGCGTGTATTCTTCCATCCGGGCATCGGGTATCAGTCTGGTTGTGGCCGCGAGCAACGATTATTCCTCGGCTTACGGCAGCAATTCCGGTACGAACCTGACCGAAAACCCCGATTCCGCCACAGTCGGCGCGCCTTCCACCTTTGAAGAGGCGCTGTCTGTTGCCAGTATCAGCGGTCAGAAATCTCCTTATCTCATTTCCAACAAGGGCAAAGAAAATGAGTCTTACATTTTCTTTACGGAGGCTTCTGACGGGAACAGCAATCAAAAAGAATTTGTAAAAGAATTACTGGAGGCCAAAAAAGCCGGCGCGGACGATGAACTGACGGTGGAATATGCTCTGGTCGGCCTTTATGGGCGCACCGCCGGATACACCGGTATTGATGTTTCCGGAAAGATTGCCGTGATTCAGCGCGGCGGGGAAATGACATTTGAGGAAAAAGTCAGCATTGCCAAGATGCATGGCGCCATCGGCTGTATGATTTATAACAATGTCAGCGGTATCATCCGGATGTCTATCGGCAATTCCTCCGCCATTCCGACCTGTTCCATTACCATGGATGCGGCACAGGCTATCCTGAACGGTGCCGATCCCCGCACGAAAACCGGTACTATTACCCTGAAGAAAAGCCAGGTGGCGGGACCGTTCATGTCTGATTTCTCCTCGTGGGGTCCCACACCCTCTTTGCGGCTTAAACCTGAGATCACCGCGCACGGCGGTGAGATCACCTCTGCCGTTCCGGGTGGCTGGGATGAATATTCCGGCACCAGTATGGCCGCGCCGAACATGGCGGGCGCCATGGCGCTGGTGTTGCAGTATCTCAACGAAAAACATCCCGAACTCAACAAAAATGATCGCCTGACGCTGGCCAACCGGCTGGTAATGAGCGCAACGACCATTGCCTATGACGAGTTCGGAACGCCCTATTCTCCCCGGAAGCAGGGCGCCGGTCTTGCCACCATCAAAAATGCCATTGAAACGCCTGCCTATATCCGGGTGCCCGGCATTGACAAAACCAAGCTGGAGCTGGGGGACGACAAAACCAAAACAGGCGTTTATAATCTGGCTTTTGAGCTGGTCAACTACGGCACGGTCGCCAAAACCTATCGCCTGTCATCCCTTACCATGACCGAGACGGTCGCCTCGGACGGAAAGACCGTGGCCGAACACGCCTATATGCTTGACAGCCTTTGCACTTTCGTTTATACGGTTAATGGAAACGCCGTTTCGGACGGCTTGGTGACGGTTGCTCCCGGTCAGACGCTGTCCGTGGAAGTAAAGGTGACGCTGGGTGACGCCGCCCGTCAGTATCTTGACCGGAACTTTAAAAACGGAATGTATGTGGAAGGCTTTGTCACGCTGACCGATACGGCCGAAAGCGGAGGTATCAATCTGTCCGTTCCGTGGCTTGCTTTCTACGGTGACTGGAACGCGGCTCCCATGTTTGATCTTTCCGCCTACGATGTGGCCCGTGCGGAGCAGGATGATTCCATTCCGGACGAAGAAAAGCCGCAGGCCTCGGTTTATCCGACCATTCCGCTTGGCTCCTATTATAACTCCAAATATATCATTCCGCTTGGCTCCTACCTTTATGAAATTCCCGAAGGAATGAACAAGGTTATCTATGCGGATGAAGACAAAGTGGCCATTTCCATGTACGATGAGACCAACCACCGTACTGTATATAAGCTCTATGCCGTGTATGCAGGACTTCTGCGCGGTGCGAGCACTATGGATATTGCCATTACCGATACCGTGACCGGCGAAGTTCTCTATGAGGAACTCAAGGTGAATGTCCGCAAGGCTTATTCCGGCGGTTCCACCACGGCGCGCGCCTCTCTCATTGAGTTGGATATTGATCCGGCGGCACTGGGATTGGCCAACAACCGTAAATATCAGTTCGAGATGGTAGGGCAGATGTCCGGCGTTCTGTCCGGCGAAGCGCCTGCCGCACGGCCGGAAGATTCTTTCCGTTTCACTTTCTATGTGGACAACGAAGCGCCGGAGATCGTAGATTACCGCGTCCGCTTTGACGCCTATAAAGACGGCAAAGAAACCAAATATAAGGTCTATCTGGATGTGGATGTTTATGACAACCACTATGCGCAGGCACTTGGCCTTTGCTATCTCAATGTGGATGAAAACGAACTGGCGCTTCTCACCGGCGACATGATTCCGATCGAATCCGCCCGCGGCGGTGTGACCACCGTTACGGTGGATATCACCGATTATTACGAAAGCGGTAAGGACATCTATTTGCAGGTGGATGACTATGCGCTCAACACCCGCGCGTACCGCCTGAGCGAATACAAAGAACTGGCTGAGGTGGTCAATTATCCGACTTCCGTTTCCTTTACGGACGGAGAAGCGGTCACCATCGACCGCAACGAGGCCAAACTGCTGGATCTCACGGTGGCTCCCGCCGATGCGGCCAAAACCGGCCTTTACTGGACCACTTCCGATAAAAAAGTGGTGCAGGTGAAGGACGGCACGATTTTCGGTGTGCAGGCAGGTACTGCGATTGTCACGGTCTATGCCGGACCGAATGCCAGCACCGCCGTCAAAAAGAGCATTAAGGTCACGGTGACGGAGAATCTGGCAACCAAGAACATCAAACTGAAAAATCTGACTTTTGACCTCATTTATAACGGCGATTCCGAATTGGTAGACCCGACCAATAATTATGTGGATGTCAACCCGAACATGGTCTTCCGCCTGGATGTGAATGCGAACCCGTGGTATTTTACCGGCGAGTTGGATATCCGTTTCTCTTCCAGCGCACCGGATGTGGCCACCGTTGAGGAGACCACCGGTGTGGTGCATACCTTGCATGAGGGCGTGGCCTTTATCACTGCGACTCAGTATTCAAACGGTCGCCCGACTGCTTCCACCGTGACGGCAAAACTGACGGTTGGCCCCGATTTTGATGTCCGGAGCGGCACGCTGTATGCTTACCACGGACTGGGCGGGAAAGTGACGATCCCCAAGAGCCTGAATGTCTATTACATCCGTGAGGAAGCGTTCAAAGACAACAACAATATTACCGAACTGGAGATTTCCGGGCCCTGCACGGAGATTCAGCTTGCGGCCTTTGACCATATGACCGCGCTGGAGCGGGTGGTGATTCCGGATACGGTTTCCTTTGTGGCAACCGGCGCGTTCCGCAACTGCCCCAAGCTGAAACAGGTGGATCTGCGTTCCCGCGCCATCACCTTCAGCACACGGTGCTTTGAAAACTGCACTTCGCTTGAAAATCTCAACAATCTGGTCGTCACGGATAAAACCGTGGATACCAAAACGGCAAACATTCTGGATTTGTCCGACAGTCAGTTTGTGCGTACCGCGCCGCATATCGGCACGCTGGGCAGTTATGCTTTCCTTGACTGTACCGCGCTGAAGGTCGTTGACCTGACGCTCCTGCGTGTCAGCGGTGAAAGTGTTTTCTACGGATGCACTTCGCTTGAAAAAGCCATTCTGTCCAAACATACGGCCATCGGCAACAGTATGTTTGAAGGGTGCTCGGCGCTCTCGGAACTGGAATTTACCGATACCGGCAAGTTTGATTTCTCCGGTATTCTGGTGCCTTTCTCCGGCTGTCACCTGACCACCTTCACTTTCCCTGCCGGGGCGGAAACTTATTTCCGTGATACCGACGGCGTGTTTTATACCGATGAAATGCGCACCACACTGGTGTTTGCACCGCAGAACCTCGGCAGCTTTACCGCGCCGGACAGCCTCAAGACCATTCTTCCGGGTGCTTTTGCCGGTTCGCGTGTGCTTTCAAGAGTCACGCTGAACGGCGTAGAAACCATCGGGGACTATGCTTTTGCGGACTGTGCGGGGAAGGATTTCAAATCGGTGACGGTTCCCGCCAGCGTTACTTCGATGGGGGCAGGCGTGTTCTACGGTTGTTCTTATCTGAACAGTGCCGATGTGCAGGCAAAGATTAATACACTTCCGGCCTACACCTTTGCGCTTTCCGGTTTGCAGTCTGTAACACTCGGAAAAACCATTACGGCGCTTGGCGACCGATCCTTCTACTTTACCGATTTTGTCCGGCTGGATCTGACTCAGACGGCGGTGACCACGCTCGGCAATTATGTTTTTGGCAATCCTTACAGATTGAAGAGCGCCAAACTGCCCGCGCTCACCTCGGTGGGCTACGGTACTTTTGCCCATGTGCCGGATACGGCTATGACCGGTGTATATCCGTTGGAAGAGGTCTCTTTCGCGGCGGGCACCACGGACATCGGAAGCGGTACCTTCTACGGCACTTCCGGCTATCCGAACCTCAAGACGGTCACCTTGCCCGATTCTGTCCGGAACAGTGTCACAGCCATTGGCGACAACACCTTCCGCGGTTGTTCTGCACTGACCTCGCTGAATCTCGGTGCATTGACCTCGGTCGGCAACAATGCTTTCCGCGGTTGCACCAATCTTGGAAAGAACGGCAACACAGGCTTTACGACGGCCGGGCTCACCTCGGTTGGTTCGGCGGCCTTTGACGGATGTGCGGCACTGACCGGGATTGATCTTTCCGCCGTACAGACCATCGGCGCCCGCGCATTCCGCGGCACCGCCCTGACCCAAGCAGATCTTTCGGAGTGCCGTGCCATTGGGGATTCGGCTTTTGCCGAAACGCCGCTTCAGACAGTAAACGGACTGACAAAACTGGAGAAACTCGGCAGCTATGCATTCGCCAAGACCGGTCTTACGGGCACCTTCACATTCCCGGCTACGCTTTCTTCTTCGGAGCGGTCGATCGGCTTTAACCCCTTCTACGGTACTGCCATTACCGAAATCGTGCTTGCAGGAGAAAACAGCCGCTACTTTGTGCGGGACGGCGTGCTTTACTCGTATCTGGCGGGCGGCGTTCAGCTGGAGGTTTATCCTGCGGCCAAATCCGGCGCGACCTTTACCATCCCGGACGATGTGATCCGCGTTGGGGAGGACGCCTTCCGTGGCTCGACTGTACTGAATGAAGTTGTTTTCCCCGGAAAGTTGTTGGCAATCGGAGATAAGGCCTTCTTTGACAACAATGTAAAATCCTATGTCTTTACGGGGCTTACTGCGCCGGTTCTGGAAGCCTATGCTTTCCGGAATACCGATTCGGAAGATACGGTTCTGCAAAAGATCTTTGATTTCCGGAACGGCGAAGGAGAAGAAAAATATTACGCCAACTTCAAAGATTATCTTGCCAAAACGCTTTATTCTGAAAAAACCGGTGTGAAGGATCTGGGACTGACAGTTTCCTATCCAAAAAATGCCGCCGGATTTGACACCCATTTGTGGGGACTGTATTTTACAACAGTAAATAAGACGGATACACTGCCCGAGCCGGATACCGAGGCGGCCATTGCCGCTATTGCGGCCATACCGACGGCAGAGGAAATCCGCGCGCTGAAGACGATGACCGACAGGGAAGCGGCAAAGGCACTTCTGACGACTTACCGTGAGCGGGTCAGTGCCGCACGCGTGGCTTACAACCGGGTCACTAACAGTGAACAACAGGCCTTTGTAACGGATGCGGCGAACCTTTTTGGCGCAGAGTCTGCCATTCGTGAGGTCCGCACAGCCTTTGGCGAAACGGTGCGCATTACGGAACTGCAGGTCAAGACCTCCCCGAACAAGTTGGTCTATGTTGACGGCGAAATGTTTGATGCGACCGGCATTGAACTGATCGTTATCTATGATGACGGTTCGCGCGATCAGGTGAATGAAGGCCTTGTCCTGCCGACCACGCCGCTGAAAGCGGGCCAGCAGACGGTGACTTTCTCCTATGCCGGCGTAAGCAAGACCATTTCCGTCACGGTCAACCGCAAGCCCAATGAGAATCCGCCGACGCCCGGTGAGGACCCTGATACCCCCAATGCCCCCGGCAAGCCGGATGATCCGAAACAAGACGAAAAGAAGAACACCGGGCTGATCGTCACGCTTTGCGTGGTGGGAGGCGTCGTGGTGGTCGGTGCGGCTGCCTTCGGTGTCGTCATGGGAATCCGGAAAAAGGGAACTATGAAAACCACGGTGACCGTTGCGCCGGAATCTGCCGCAGAAAGCAAAGCAGCAAATGATGCCGGCGATGTTTCCGATGAGGCAGAGAAAGACTCCGCAACCGATTCAGAGGAAAAGCCTTCTGATACGGATTCATCCGAATCTTAAATCGGATGGTCCACAAACAAAACAGGCCCTTGCCATTGGCAAGGGCCTGTTTTGTTTGTCCAAATAGCACAGAAAAGAAAAAATAATAAAGAAAAGCAAAAAATCAAGTAAATAAATGTAGAAAAAAATTATAAGAAAATGGAATTTTATGCGTTTCAAATAGAAACCCCGTATTGTCATGCCGACAATACGGGGAAATCTTGTTTTCAGGCCAGTTCACATAGCAATCAGAAGAGAAGCTTTGTGAGTTCTTCTTTTTGCCGGTACCCGGTCAGCGTGTGCACAGGTTTGCCGTCTTTAAAGATGATGACTGTCGGGACGACCGAAATGCCATAGGCATCGCAGAGTTCCGGGTTTTCATCTACATCTACTTTTCCGACCTTTGCACGGCCATCGGTTTCTTCGGCGATCTCTTCCACGATCGGCGCAAGCATCCGGCAGGGTCCGCACCAGGTTGCATAGAAGTCCACCAAAACCGGCACGCAGGAGGAAAGGACTTCCTCTTTGAAATTTTCACCTGTAAATTTCAATTCAGCCATTTCAAGCATCTCCTTTGCGTTGAGAATCCGAAAATCAAAGGTACACTGTTATTTTATGCGGTTTAGCCACGGTTATACGAAGAAATCAGCCGCGGGTTTTACCGCCGGCCACATTCAGTGTAACGCCGTGAATGTAGGAAGCGCGGTCGGAAGCCAGGAACGCTACCGTGTTGGCCACTTCGGAAAGCTTTCCGGCCCGGCCGAGCGGGGTGGTGCCGGTCTTTGTATAGCCGGCGCGAAGCTGATCCACCGTAATGCCGCGGGTATAGGCCAATGCCGTTTCGTAAGAAATGGTACGAAGACCGGTAGCCTCCAGAATACCGGGAGCCACGCCGACCACGCGGATGTTCTTTTTACCCAGTTCTTTGGCCCAGGAACGGGTCAGGGCGTTGACCGCGGCTTTGCTGGCAGCATAAATGCTCTGACCTTCCGATCCTTCCAGGCCGCATTCGGAGGACATATTGACGATGACGCCGTGTCCGGCCTTTACCATCACATGACCAACGGCCTGAGAGCAGAAGAAAAGGCCCTTCAGATTGACATTTATGACCTTGTCAAAAACGGTTTCGTCCAGTTCGTACTGATGTCCTTCGTCCACCAGCAAGCGAGGAATATTGATGCCGGCGTTGTTTACAAGCACATCTACGCCCCCAAAGGTGTCCACCACTTTTTTGACCATGGCGTCCACACTTTCTTTTTTGGTGACATCGGTCTGCACATAGAGCAGTTTTCCGTTTCCGACCTCCAGTTCGGGGGCTTTGTCGCTGATGTCACAGACAGTGACATAGGCACCGTCCGCCAGAAATTCTTTAACGGTGGCCAGCCCGATGCCGGATGCGCCGCCCGTGATAATAACCGATTTGCCTTCCAGATTCAGCCAGGATTCCATAACATGATACCTTCCTTTATGAGGTTAAGTTTTGATATTTTTATTATACACTTTTTCCGGGAAAAGTCAAGGGCGTATTTCGGATTCCGGGAGAATTGATCACTTGTTTGGAGGGGATAAAACCCCGGAAAACAAAGTCGGATTCAAATTCCATGCTCCGCACGATGTCGCATGAAATGATCCACATGGCAAAGCAGATGTCTCCGGGGTATTTTGAGCGGTACAGCGATTTCATTTTTGACAACTTCCTTTCCGAGAATGATGTTGAAAGAATTGCTGTTGCTGCACCTATTAAAATCGGGGAAGTCGATTATTACATGGGTGTTATGCCCAACGGGATACGCAAAATCAAAGGCTCTATCTGCATAATGTTGTTGCTGTAAAAGCAGAAAAGGCAAGCTCTTCTTCACAAGATAACAGTCTTACGAACTGGTCCGGTGAAGATGAATCTCGCTTCTTCATTACAAGTATACTCCAAAAAGCCGTAGATATCAAGATAGAGAAGCAGAAATCCGGGAAAAATATTTCGGAAAAATCGGAAAAAGCGTCCATTCGGGGCGGCGCAGAAGGTGGCGCGGAGATCCGCACACAGATCCGAAGCCTGACGCAAAAGATCCAGACGGCGGACGGCGGCGGAAGTAAAGAAAAACAGGGTGTCAAAAACACCCTGTTTTTAAATTTGCAGGCAGCTTACAGCAGTGATCTGTAAAGATCGGCAATTTCGGCTTCGGTGACCGGGCGCGGGTTTCCGGGGCGGCAGGCATCTGCAAAAGCATCGCGGGAGAGGGCGGGAATGTCCTCTTCTTTCAGGATACCACGCAGGGAGCAGACAATGCCCACATCTTCGGCCAGTTTTTTCACCGCGTCCACGGCGGCTTTCCGGTATTCCTCGGCGCTCATGTCATCCACACCCTTCACACCCATGGCACGGGCGATCTCGCGATATTTTTCACCGGTCGCGGGAGCATTGAATTCCATCACGGTTGGCAACAGCGTGGCGCAGGCTTTTCCGTGGGGCATATCGTAATAAGCCGAAAGCGTGTGTGCCATGGAGTGATCTACGCCCAGGCCCACATTGGAGAAGCCCATGCCGGCCACATATTGTCCCAGTGCCATACCCTCGCGGCCTTCGGCTGTGTTTTCGACCGCGCCGCGCAGAGAACGCGAAATAATCTCAATGGCTTTCAGATGGAACATATCCGAAAGCTCCCAGGCACCCAGCGTGATATAGCCCTCGATCGCGTGGGTCAGCGCATCCATGCCGGTAAAGGCGGTCAGACCCTTGGGCATGGAGGACATCATGTCCGGATCCACCACCGCGACCACCGGGATATCGTGCGGGTCTACGCAGACAAATTTGCGTTTTTTCTCCACATCGGTGATGACATAGTTGATGGTCACCTCGGCCGCGGTGCCTGCGGTGGTCGGCACAGCAATGGTCGGCACGGCAGGGTGACGGGTGGGCGCCACGCCCTCCAGACTCCGGACGTCTGCAAACTCGGGATTGGCGATGATAATGCCGATGGCTTTCGCGGTGTCCATAGAAGAACCGCCGCCGATGGCCACGATGGAATCCGCGCCGGCGGCCTTGAAAGCGGCCACGCCGGATTGCACATTTTCAATGGTGGGATTTGCTTTGATATTGGAATAGATCTCGTAGGCGATGCCGGCTTTTTCAAGGAGAGCGGTCACCTTTCCGGTGACGCCGAAGCGAATGAGGTCGGGGTCGGAGCAGACAAAGACTTTTCGGAGACCCCGCGCCTTGATTTCGACGGGAATCTGCTCGATGGCTCCCTTGCCATGGTAAGAAGTTTCGTTGAGCATAAAACGATTTGCCATTTTTTCATCCTCCGTATTTTTATTTTATTGTGAGGGCACTCGACCCAAGGGAATCAATCAGCGGACCATGCCGAAACGATGGTAATAATAAATAGGCATTGCGCTCCAGCCGTGGCAAAGGCTGCCCGCATTGTCAAAGTCGGAAGCGCCTTTGATGGTTTCCCAGGTGGCTGTTGCGTCCGCCTTCAGCATTTTGCTGTAGTTTTTCCTGATATCGGAAAGCACAAAGGGACGATAGGTCTTTTCATCCGCCATGAGAAGGGCGTTATAAGTCTGCGGCTTCATGCTGAGCGAGGAGGGAAGCAATTTACCGTCGGCCAGCGCTGCGGCCGCAGTTGCCCTTGCTTCCTTTGGAATAATGCCGGACAAGATGGCAAGACTGTTTGAAAGCTCGGTATATTCTTCACTGTCCCCGAACATCGTGACCAACGAACGGTGCGGCCGGAAAAATCTTCCCGCTGCCGCCGCCCGGATTTTTTCCGCCTCGCCGGGGAAGGGGAACACCCGACCGGTGGCGGCGCAGATCCGCTCAAAGGCCGAAAGCGCCAGAATCCCCAGCGCGTTGACAACGGCATCTGGGTGCTGTTCCGGATTGTCAAGGCAGTGGCCCTCATTACATTCGGACCAGTCATAGAAGTTCCAGTTTACTTTCGGGTCGGCAAAGGGGCGAAGCAGATCGCCTTCCCGGTTTTCAAGGAAGAAACGGAGCACCGAACAGACTTTTTCATAAACTTCATTCATGAAATCGCCATCTCCGGTGTGGGCAAAGTATTCTTCCAATGCCAAAACAAAGTGCAACGAGAAAGAGGGAATGGTAAAATCGGTGCCGCAGGGCGCACAGATGGAAAGCAGCGGCGTACTGCGGGTGTCCATCGAAAGGAGCTTCAGATTGGCGCGGGCATAGGCGGCGTTTCCGCCTTTAAAAGCGTCATAACCCGCCAGCATCTGATTGCGGGAATCGAAAGCGTAAAGGCATTGTTCCCGCCAGGGACAGTCCACGTAATGCTCCATCATGCAAAGGCGGAGCGAACGCAGACAAAGCTCATAGATCCGGCGGTCTTCCTCACTTTCCGGCCTTTTTCCGGTTTCTTTTATCGGATAGACCTGCGGGCAAAGTCCCAGATAGGAAAGTGTGATGGGTTCTTTTGAAAAGAGTTCCAGATAACGCGCGCCCAGGCGGAGCATAAAGTTGGTATAGTGATTTTCACCTGCCGCGGCCACATATTCCACACTGAAATCGCGCGAGCCGACGCGTCGGCGCACACAGCCGTCCTCCAGGTGTTCGCCGTAACAAATGGTCAGCGGTTGCGGATTTTCGGAAATGAGCGAAAGGGATAAAAGCCCCACGGTCTCCTTGCCGAGATCAACGAGATAATGGTTGCCTTCCGCCACCAGTATCCGGCTTTCACACCGGGGAAGATTTTGCGGGCGGAGAATCGGCCGGGGGTAGAAAACACAGTTTTTGCTGACTTTCACGGCCGGGGCGAACCCGTCGGCTTTTCCGGAGAGCCAGGGATCTTCTTTCCCGGCGTCATAATAAAAGGAATAGCCCAGTTGACTGGTTATTTTTTTCTTTCGGCCGGAAGCGTAGGCACGGCTCTGGCGGGCGGGGGTGGCGTCGTCTGAAAAAGTCAATATCCTGCGGCCGGCGCGGACTTCAAAAATGAGACCGGGCGCGGCGGGACGGTAGCGCTGATTGGGGGAACCGAAATGCCAGACCAGCACGCCGAGCGTGTTTTTGCCTTTTTTCAGATAGGGAGATAGATCAATGTCGTCATAAATTTTGTAGTACTCAAAGTCGCCGTACTGATTGCATCCCACCGCTTCTCCGTTCAGAAAGAGCGTATAGTCGCCGTCGCAGGAAATCCGGCACACCGCTTTTTCTTCCGGCGCTTCAAAAGAAGTGAGGAACTCGGCGTAGCTGTCCTCGCCGGAAAGGCCGGCGGGCCAGATGAAATGAGCGTGTTCAAATGCTTTTTCCATCTTTATTTTTCCTTATTTTTCCTTTACTGCCATGCGGTTGAGCGTGTCCCGAAGCGCAAGCAGTGCGTTGTTGTCTTTGGGATAGTGCATAAAGTCGAAAGAAGAAATTTTCCGGAGTTCGGCTGTCACGGCTTCTCTTCCGACCGCTTTTTCGGCGGCCACGGCCGCGCGCTGGTCATAAAGCGCCTGTTCAAAAAGAATCTGATGGAGCGAAAGGAGCGCATGACCGTCCGGACCGGGGTAAACCGAAAAGGCGTCTCCCGCCGGTACGAAAAAGTCGGCATCCGTGATTACAAAAGGATTGACCGGCGAAACGGAATATTGGTTATACCAGAAGTTGTAACCCCATTGCAGGAACCCGGTGATTTTCTGCATATAGAGTTGGAAACCAAGCGCGCGTGTCCGGTAGCCGGGCATGGCAAGAAACCGGTTGGAGACTTCCACGGATTGACCGCAACAATAGTAAGTCCACAGGTCCGGCACCTCTTTTTTTACAAACGGTGCGGCACAATTTACGCCGGGGATGGGGTTTTTGACCAGGCCGTTTTCGTAAAATTCATAGTCGGAAAGCGCGTCGCGTACCGGATAGTCGGCCAGCAATTCTGCCACGGCATCGTGTGCCGCCTGATAACTGTCCAGGTGTTTCAGGCTCGGCTCATCGGAGATGTGGAAAAAGTATTGCCCGGCAAAACCGAATTCATCCAGTTTTTTGCAAAGTTCCGGGATCAACGCGTGCAAGAAGGCCTTATATTCCTCGCCGGCCGCAACGGTATCCCAGCCGAAGATCTGCCGATATTCGCCGTCCACGGTCGCCATTACTTTGGGCGCGTGCGCGGCTCCCCACTGAGTAAAAAAGTGGGAAATCTCCAGTGTTTCCATGCCGACCTTGCGGCACAGGCGGCAAAAGCGTTTCAACTTGTCAAAGCCGAAACGGTAGTTGCCGTTTTCCAGTGTGACATCCACCAGCTGAACCGTCGGCCGTTCTCCGCCGACTGCGGTATCCAGCGGCGGAGTCAACACCGGGGTCAGAATGGTATTGATACCGCAGCGCCGTGCAGTTTTCAGATAATTCTCAACGATTTGCCAGTGCCTTGGGGAAAACACCTTCACACCGTAATAGGTGGCAAGGCAATCATAATGGAACCATTGGGTACAGCGGAGTTCCTGCGGCGGCAGAACCGCGTCCAACACCTCCAGCGTCACGCTTTCCCGCACGGCCACCTCGCCTTCGGGGGTGGTCATCGTCAGAACAACGGGGTGATACCCGGCCGGGAAATCAGCGGGAACATTGACCTCCACCAATATCTGCTGCAGGATACCATAACGCAGATAAACTGTCTGAACCGGAACAAGCAGATCGGGCAAAAGTGCCGGCCCATGAACAAGATAATCCTCGTCAAACCGTTCGGGTGCGGGATAATGGGGCAGTCGGACCGGGACGCTGTCCACCCGGTAAAGAGAAATAAAATCCGAAAGGGGAGAGTCCGTCTGAAGGGAGAGCTTCAGACAACTGCTTGGCAGAGCGGCGGTGCACAGCACCGAGAAGAAAACGCGGTCGCCTTTAAGGGCAGTGCCGCCCGTATAGGCCGGAAACGAGAGAGGGTCATCGGTCAGAAGCGGCTTGCAAAGACCGCAGACCGTTCTCGAAAGGGCAAGCCCTGTTGCTTTCTTTTCGTCCATAACAGAATCCTCGCTTTATGCAGTTTTATCGGAGAGGCAGCATTATTTGTGCTACAGCTACATTCTATCACAACTTAAAAGGGAAGTAAAGAGCAAAAGCGTATTCTTAAAATAAAAAAGAAAGGGCCGGAAAATCGGTCCTTTCTGTGCTTTTTTCGTTTTATGTTTTATCCGGGCAGATGAGCGGCAAGCCGTAACTTTTTGCAAATTTTGCTGCGTAAGAATCCGAAAAGCAGGAAATGGTGAGCTGTTCGCAACCGTCAAAGACGCCGTATCCGATGCAGGTTACACTGCTTGGAATTTCAATTTCCCGCAGGTTTTCGCATCCGTAAAAGGCAAACCAACCTATTTTTTCAATGCCCTCGCTCAGCTTTATTCCGGCAATCTGCGTGCCTTCAAAAGCGTGCTCGCCGATTTCGCAAACGGGATAGCCTTTCAGCGTGGCCGGAATGGTTACAAAGGTGGCATTTCCGGCAAAACCGGTGATAACAGCTTTTTCTTCTTCAATTTTATATTGGAAGATCATGCTTTCGCTGCCGCCGGAAGATTGTCCGGACGCGGCCGTCTGGCCGGACAGCGCGGCCATTTTTTCCTGCAGACTCCGGATTTGTTGCTCATAGTCGTTTTTTTGCGTAAATCCTTCTTCCCGCAATTTCTGCAGTTCGCTTTCAAGCAGGATCACTTTGCTGGCAAGAGCTTCTTTTTCCAGGTCGGTGGCCGGTGTTTGTTCTTTGCTCTGGCATGCGGTCGCGCCGAAAAGCAGACAGAGCAGTGCCAGAAGCATGAGAATGATTTTTTTCAGTTCTTTCATTTTTTCACCTCCGTGAGGGCAGTATAACAAACAGAAAGCGAAAAACAGGACGAAATTAGGCGGAGAACAAAAAAGAGTTGAACTTTCTCTTGACAAAACGCGGGCAAGTGGTATAATAAAAAGGTCCGGCTTCCATCCGGGCCATTAGCTCAGTTGGTCAGAGCTACCGGCTCATAACCGGTTGGTCCAAGGTTCGAGCCCTTGATGGCCCACCAGCAGGCAGTGCACGCGCCTTTTCTGATTGGAGGAGGCGCGGCGCTTCTGCTATCAATTCCGCAGGGAGTCCGGAACAGCTTTCGGATGTTTTAAAAAGCCAGGTCGTTTGACCCGGCTTTTTTAATGAAATTCGGCCTAAATCTCTGTTTTTCTGCCGAAAAAACGAAATTCAGGATTTTTTTGCATTTTCTCCCGAAAAGCCCTTGACAAAAGTGAAAAAGGGTGATAGAATGTCAAAGCTGTTGTGAGACGGCGACCACGAAGGTGGACGGGGAGCAGGGCGAAGAAAAAAGCGAAAAAAGTTTTCGAAAAGGTCTTGACAAAGGGCACCCGATGTGGTAAAATAACAAAGTCGCCGCGAAAAAGCGGATGGCGAAACGGTCCTTGAAAATTGAACAACGAAAGATGTATAAAGC
>ERZ780198.792-NODE-792-length-33014-cov-3.189599_pt1 | contig 33014 bp, 21 predicted proteins | sample MGYA00510979_ERZ780198 | MGnify/ENA primary metagenome ERZ780198 (study PRJEB29588, sample SAMEA2158039) | human gut metagenome | biome: human gut; feature: human-associated habitat; material: faeces | place: Denmark | collected 2008/2010 ...
CCGGTCGGATAACCGGACCGGCTCTATTTTCTTGTCAGAGACAGATGCCTCGATCTCGAACGCTTGGGTAGGAGGGAAATATCGTTTCAAGGATGAGACCTTAGTCTCTATCGTAAAACGTCTGGAGAATTACTATGGGGTAAATATCCGCTTGGCGCATGACAGTCTGCGGAACATCCGCTACACGGGAACCTTCTCTTTGGATCAAGGTATACAAGAGGTGTTGGATATTATTAACTCGGAGAAACAATTCACTTTCATGAAAGACGGAAAAGATATTCTGATATCGGCGAGAAGCAAATAACAAAATAATAGATGTATAACCTTAAACATTGGAATTGCCTATGACAAATACTTGATCACAAAAAAAGAATCGGGACTGACACCACTCACCCCCGATCCTTATTCGTTCTTAATTTATGAATCACCTTTCTCGCCAGTCCGCTGAACCCGTGCGATTGAGGTAAGTCCTTAATAAAAAAACATTTACAAATTTATGGAAAAAGTTTGGAATAGTGATGATCTATTACCTAAAAAATTTAAATCAATCATGAAGATCACATTGCTTTTTTTAATACTGGGTATATTGCATGTCTCGGCGGATACCTATGCGCAAAAAGCTCAAGTTACAGTAGAAGTAAAGAGCGGGACGTTCTATGATGTTGTCTCGGAGATTGAGAAACAGACCGAGTTCATGTTTTTCTATAAGAGCGAGGATATCGATAATAGTAAGCAAGTGGATATACAGGTGAAGAATCGCCAAGTTACCGACGTGTTGAATGAGTTGTTGAAAAACACGAACTTGACCTACCGCATATCAGGTAAGCACATCACGATCTTGAAGAAAGACGCCGTACAGCAACAAAAGAAAAAGATCTCCGGTATCGTTACGGATCCGGATGGCATACCGGTTATCGGGGCCAATGTCGTGATTAAGGGTACGACGGTCGGTACGGTTACGGATCTGGATGGAAAGTTTTCTATTACGGTTTCTGAGAAGAAAAAGGTACTTGTTATTACCTATATTGGAATGAAACCTCAAGAAGTTGTATCTCAGCCTGGTAAACTTTTGAAGGTTAAGATGGAGGATGAATCTCAGTTGCTTGATGAGGTAGTGGTTGTTTCCGTTGGTTATGGTAATGCTCGTAAACGTGATTTGACGGGAGCTATATCTTCTGTAGGTGAAAATACATTGAAGAATATTCCTGTGACTTCTGCTTCAAGTGCACTTACAGGTCGTTTGGCTGGTGTTAGCGTAATTACCTCCGAAGGTTCTCCTGATGCTTCTGTCAGTATTCGTGTACGTGGTGGTGGTTCTATTACTCAAAGTAATGAGCCGCTCTTTATAGTAGATGGATTTGAAGTTAGTGGTATTGATGATATACCACCTACAGATATTGAAAGTATTGATGTATTAAAGGATGCTTCCTCTACGGCAATTTATGGTGCGAAAGGTGCTAATGGAGTTATTTTGGTAACAACTAAGAGTGGACGTACTGGACGTACAGAAGTTTCGTTTAACGCTTCGGTTGGCTTTAGCCGGATGTATAATCAGACGGAAGTGCTTTCTCCTTATGAATATGTGTATTTACAGCGTGAATTGGATTCTTCTGATAATGCAGGTTTCTTTGACAAATTTGGTCGTTGGGAGGATATTAATAATTATAAGGCTCGTGTTGGAACGAATTGGCAGGATATGTTATTCGGAAATACAGGTATTAAGCAGAATTACAATTTGAATATCAGTGGAGGTAGTAAAGATTTGATCTATAGTCTAAGCTATACGCATGATGATGAAAGCTATATAATGTCTGTTTCTAATTTTAAACGTGATAATTTGAATTTAAAGTTGACTAAAAAGTTTGGAGATAAATTACGCTTAGACTTTAATGCAAAAATGACCAATAGAGTGGTTGATGGCCCAAGTGTATCTAGCGGCTCAAAACTTCGTGATGCGATTAAATATCCTAATATCGGAACATTGACAGACCTCTCGGATGAGGATTTGGCTGGTGATGATGAAATACTGATAGAAAATATTAGTAACTTGAATGATCCGATGTTTAATATTACAAATGAGTATAAAAAACAGACTAAGTTTAACAATAACTATAATGTAGCTTTAATTTGGAATATTATTAAAGGTTTGGAGTGGCGTGCAGAAGGTACATATGGTTATTCTTATGATCGTACGGATAATATTTGGTTAGCAAATACAGGTGAAGCTAATAGTAAGGCAGGACAGCCTGTTGCTCGACGTCAGTATTGGAATGGAAATAACTGGACATTACGTACTGTATTGAATTATAAATTGATATTCAGAAGAAACATAGATTTGATATTATGGCAGGTTGGGAAGCTAAACATTCTCAACGTGATGAAATGGAAATAAATGCAGATTATTATCCTGCAGATTATACAGTAGATAATATTCTAGCAATGTGGAATAACGGTACTTCTGAACCGACTTATACTACTATTGAGGAACCTAGCCGTAGCATGTCTTATTTTGGACGTTTAAATTACATTTTTAATGATCGCTATTATTTGACTTTTACATTACGTTCGGATGGTACAAATGTTTTTGCTCCAGGTAATAAATGGGGAATTTTTCCTGCTGGTTCGTTAGCATGGCGAATTAGTGACGAGAAGTTTATGGATTCTGTTCGGAACTGGTTTAATAACTTAAAATTGCGTGCTAGTTATGGTAAGTCTGGTAATGCTCGTGTAGGATCTTATTGGCGTCAGACTTATAGCCCTGTAACTAATACAAAGAATCTTTATTATCAGAATGAAATAGGACAAAGCAGCTTGCAGCCATCAACTCGTTTGCGTAACGAAAATTTAACCTGGGAGTCAAAGTATTCTACCAATCTTGGATTGGATATGACTTTTTGGAATAGATTAAATGTTACTTTCGATTTTTATAATGATGTAACAAAGGATTTGATCATGGAGATACAGCTGCCTTCTGTTTCTGGTTATCGAACTCAATATCAGAATTTAGGACAGACTACAAACCGTGGTGTCGAACTTTCATTGAATGCCAATTTAATAAATAAGAAAGATTTCTTTTTAGATTTTAATTTTAATATAGCTTTCAATAAAAATAGAGTAGATGCGCTTTATGGCTCAGAGGATACTGAAATGATTATTAATGGTGATAAAGTAGAAGTTGGTAGTGATAATTATCGTGTATTTGTTGGGCAGGAAGTTGGTTTGATGTATGGCTATGTTTGTGACGGTATGTATACTTTTGATGATTTTAATTTTGACGAAACAACTCAGCGTTGGGTTTTAAAAGAAGGAGTGCCCGATGTGACAGAAGAGCTGTTAACTAATAGTGGTCAGTATTTTGGTCCAGGTCATTTGAAATTAAAAGACTTAAATGGAGATGGGCATCTTGATGCAGATAACGATCGTCAGGTAATAGGTCATGCATTACCTAAACATACTGGAGGTTTTGGTATTTCAGCAGGATGGAAGGGATTTGACCTCACTGCTTTATTTAACTGGTCTTATGGAAATGATGTGTTCAATGCTAATAAAATAGATTACACCTCGTTTGTTGGTTCAAAGCGTTATCAAAATATGAGTTCGGAAATGAGTCTGGCAAATCGTTTTACTACAATTGATCCGGAAACTGGATATAATATCTATTATGGTGCACATGCAGATCCTGTTCGTTTACAAGAACTTAATGCAAATGCTACAATCTGGCATCCTTTGATGAATAATTCTGTTATGACAGATTGGGCAATAGAAGATGGTTCTTTCTTACGTCTAGGAACATTAACACTTGGTTATACGCTTCCTCAAAATTTAACTCGAAAGTTTGGAGTACGTAATTTACGATTGTATGCTACAGGTAGTAATTTGTTGTGTATTACAGGATACAGTGGACAAGATCCGGAAGTGAATACAAGTTCTAATAAGATGGTTATGGGATTTGATTATTCAGCTTATCCCAAATCACGTTCTTATATAGTAGGAGTAAATGTAACATTTTAAATAAAATAGAATAATGAAAAAATATAAATCAATAATATTACTATTTGGATGCCTGTGTATGGCTTCATGTAGTGATTTCCTAGATACAGAATCTTTGTCGGAACAGACAGGAGAGGTTATTTATGAGAATGAGGGTATGACACGGTCAGCTATAATGGGTATTTATTCTCAACTGTGTGATACTTATGTGTACGGACAAAAAATGTCTGTCAATTGGCAAGGTGTCTCTGATATAGAATTGGCTAGTGGCTATCAAAATGATCCTTCTACTGCAGGGGCAGATAATGGTATTGCTAATTATTGGTGTAATTGGTATTTGGAAAATACAAAATGGGAAGGTATTTTTAAAATGGCAGAATTAGCAAGTACTACAGTTGATGGTTTACGTAAATCTACTAAGTTATCTGAATCTAAGACTTTACAGGGATATTTAGGTGAGGCCTTGGTGCTGCGTTCATTAGCTTATTTTGAATTGGTACGTCGCTATGGAGATGTTCCTTATAAAGAAGGTATGTCTAATTCTGATCTTTCGAATGTGTATATGGGAAAGACTGATCGTGACAGTATCTATTCTTGTATAATAAAAGATATGAAAGAAGCGATAAACTATTTGCCTTGGATGGGAACTTCAGATTATAATAGTGAACGTGTAACTAAAGGTTTTGCAAAAGGTTTATTGGCACGTATTGCTTTGTTTGCAGGTGGTTGGTCTGTACGTGATGGAAATGCTTTTGATGATACGAATGTAGAACATTATCCTAACATTGAAGGTAATCCTGGGATGGAAGAAACAAACGGTTTTTATGTAGGACGTCCTAAAAACTGGCGTGATTATTATGAAATTGCTGAGCAGCAATGTGCAGAGTTAATTGCAGATCCAGAGAATCCTCATGCACTGGACCCCGATTATGGAGATATATGGAAAACAGTTTGTGGGTTAGGTTATAATGCATATAACGAGAACTTATTTGAAGTTGCTAATGGTGTTGGATATAGTGGGGATATAGGAACATTGATGGGACGTGCCATGGATGGAAATATAGGTTATGGACAACGTGGATTCGGTGGTACTTATGTAAGTACGAATGCTTATTATTTCTATTCATTCGATAGAGCTGATAAGCGTCGTGACTATGCATGTTATTGGCCTACTTATAAAAAAGATTCGGATGTGGATGGTGGCAACCGTGAAATAATGAATAATGATATAATGAATGTTCGTTTAGGTAAATGGAGTTTTTGGTGGACTTCTGACACTTACCGCAGTATTGCAGCTACTGCAACTAGTCGAACTCCGACCGGTATAAATTGGATTATTATGCGCTATTCTGATGTGCTGTTAATGTTTGCAGAAGCTGGTTATGCATTGAATGGTAGTGCCGATATGATAAATTCAGTAGCCGGAATCAGTCCTCGTCAGGCTTTGGAAGCTGTACGTCAACGTGCATTTGGAGCTGATTCTCCACAAGTTTCATCATATGATTCAGATTTCTTTGAAGCCATAGTTAATGAACGTGCTTGGGAATTTGGAGGTGAAGGTATCCGTAAATTAGATTTAGTACGTTGGGGATTATTGGATAGTAAAATCGAAGATATGAAGAAGGCTATGCTATATATGATGGATGGTACAAAGACCGTGCAGATTTTTGATAAAACTTATAACCCAAGTGATTTTCCGCAAGTATTATATTATACTTATGAAGGAAGCAATTTAAATGGTGAGTTTATTGACTGGTCTTCTGTTAATTTCTATATGAATCGAAATGCCAATCCGAATCCTAAGATTTATCGAGAAATACGCTGGTTCCCCGGAAACTATTGGGAACGCAAAGATGAGAGTGCAGCAAAAACTTTAATTCAGAACTCAGCTAAAGTGTGTGCTTGTGCATCTGGATTACGTGCATCCTATGATTATACTGGATTGTTACAAGAACTACAATGGGGAGCACAGATTCAAGATTATATTTTAAAGAATATAAGCCAGATGGGAAATGGCAAATGTAATTATCGCCATCTTTATCCTATTTATTATGAAGATGTTTATAAATCGAATGGATATTTGTCCAATTCGTATGGATATTGATACTTGTTTTATTAAAATTGAGAATTATGAAACTAAATAGGTTATTGATTTTATTGGGCCTGCTCAATATTTTGATTGTTTCTTGTGAAGACCCTAATAACTGGGGATATGACCCGAATTATGATAATATGTATCGTCCTATTCATTTTGATATAGTGGAGGAAAGGCCTACATCTGTAATTGTTAGTTTTACAGGGGTTATAGATGCTACCAAATATGTATTTGAATTTAGTGAGGGAGACAGCCTTCTTTTTAATAATATTGTACGTACTGAAACGGCATTAGTTGATACACTGACCGCTTATAAAGAGGAAAGTACAGTAACAGCTACCGAATATCGTTTATTATTTGAAGATCTTCATGGTACTAGCCGTTATTCAATTAGAGTGAAAGGTGTGGATGATCTTACTGGTAAAGAGTCTGGATGGACGGCTCTTTGCTTTGATACACCTGCTGAGCAAATCTTTACTAAGGTTGTTCCAGGAATTACTAGTGCTACATTGCAGTGGGATATTGAAAAGGAAGCAACAAATATTAAGTATGGCCAATTAATACAAAATGATGAACCTGAGCTTGATACGGATACTCTTTGGATTGAAGATCATCAATTGACAGATACCGAATTACAGAATGGGCAATTAGTTATCTCTGATTTGCAAATTGGAACTAATTATATTGCTCAAATATTAAATGATGGAATCTTACGAGGCACGTATACTTTCCGAACTTTAGGCTCATCTACTTCAACCTTGATTAATGTCACTCCTCAAGATGATATTAATATAGTTTTAGCTAACGTTGCTGGTACAGTTGAAGCACCTGTAGATGTGACTCTTGCTTTTGAGGGAGGGTTGGTTTACAAGGCTGATGAAATAATTATTCCTGAAGGAATCAAGAATATTTATTTATCAGGTAATATTGTGAATGGAATAAATCCTGTTTTGGAAATGAGTAAGTTTACTTTCTCTGCTCCAATGGGTAACTTCTATGTTCAGTATATGGATGTATTAAGTAATGGAGGATCACAATTCCTTATCGAAATAGGTAATGGTAATTGCTTTACGAATATCAGTTTTACTGGATGTACAGTTCGTGAAGTTCCTCGTAGCATTATTCGAATGAATTCTAATGACGCAATGGCTGAAAGTATAAATATTGATAATTGTATATTAAAGAATATTGGCTTAAGTGGATATGGTTTATTGAATATAGGGAAAGCTGGAACGTTAAATTCCATTTCTATAACAGACTGTACATTATGGGAAATCGGCGATCAGATTATTGACCTGCGTGTAGCTTTATCTGAATTTGAGTTCTCTAACTGTACCTTCTATAATAATGAAACAGGTATTCCTAAGATGTTCCGTTTAGATAAGCAACCTAAGATGATTACTATCACTAATTGTATTTTCTCTGGTCCTAATGGAGGAAGTAAAGTTAATTCAGGTAATAGTGATTATTCCGGTTGGCTAAGTTATGCTGGTTGTTATGTGACATCTGATATGGTAATTGATAGTAGAGAATTTAATGATGCCATTAGTTTGGAATACACAAGCGATAATCTGTTTATCGATCCTACCAATGGTGATTTCCGTTTTAAACCAGAACTGAAATTTGACGGTGAAGGTGTTGCTGGAGATCCGCGCTGGTGGGCTAATTAAACCTTCTAGTTACCTAATTTGAGTTTCTTCTTAATTAGGTAACTAAAAACTCCCTTATATTTGATTATTAATGATAATATACAATCAAATATAAGGGAGTTTCTTTTTTTATTATCTATTTTATTCCGGATACTGAAGTTGTGCTTCGGTAATATTCTCTAATACTTCGTGAAGATATTTTGCAGCTTCCCAGCGGGCCATCGGAAGATTCATCATCAGATAGTTGCCACAATCTTTAGCACTGGCGCCGGGTACATCACCTTCATAACCGGCAATGAAGCGGAAGGTTTCCTGCATCAATGGAAGGATATCTTTCGATTCAAGATCACCTTTTACAACCAGATAGTTGCCGGTAAGGCAACCCATCGGGCCCCAGTAGATAATTTTGTCGGCCCATACAGGATGATTGCGCAGGAAAGTTGCAGCCAGATGTTCCATGGTATGGATGGCCGATGGACTGAGGCAAGGCTCACGGTTCGGCTCCTTCATACGGATATCGAATGTTGTTACGATTTCGTTTCCTACCGTATCTTTGCGTGATACATAAATACCGCGTAACAGACGGATATGATCGACAGTAAAACTTGGGATTTTCTTCATAATCTTCTTGTCTTTTATTATAATTTGTTTGGCAAAGCCTTTAAGAATGTTTCAGTAACATGGAATGAACGGTCGGCCATTTCTCCCCAGAAATTCTGGTACTGTTCGAAATGTTTGTCTGCTCCCGGAGTGTCACTGATAATGCGGAAGCTGATGAAAGGTACTTTGTACAGGTAGCAAACTTGGGCAATCGCAGCGGATTCCATGTCTACTGCAAGACCTTCGGGGAAGTTTCCCTTGATTGTTTCCAGTTCACTGCGATCTGTAATGAACTTATCACCACTACAGATTAGTCCACCGTGGATGGCTGTTTCTGTATCGAGCGACAGAGCACAGTCGTAAAGTGTTTCATTACCGTCGAAAAAAGTCGGAAGTCCTTGAATTTGTCCGTAAGCATTTCCTTCGCCACACCATACATCGTGATACACAATCTGTCGGCTTGCTACTACATCCATGACTTTAAGGCAAGAATCAATGCCTCCGGCTACTCCTGTACTGATAATGCAGTCGGGTTCAAAATTGCGGATAAGCTCTACAGCTCCGGCGGCAGCATTTACTTTACCGATACCGCATTGCATCAGTATGATTGTATTGTTCTTGATTGTTCCTTCAATGTAGTTAAAGGGACCTTTGGTACATTCTGTCTTGTCTCTCAGTTGGTTTGCCAGTTGCTTCTGCTCTGAAGACATGGCGGTTATGATTCCTATTTTCATATTATTTTTATGATTTTCGATGGCAAAGTTACTATTTTTCATGGACTATTGTGTTATCTTTGCTGCCTGAAAACATTAATTAATAAACTATTTCTGTATGAATCAATTAAAGAAACTTGTCCCTGATATTGTGGCGATTGTACTCTTTGCAATTATATCAGTCGCCTATTTCTTTCCGGCTATTACCGAGGGACGTATCCTGGCACAACATGATGCTGTAGCAGGTATCGGAGCGGGAAGAGAACATCAGGAATACTATGAAAAGCATGGTAAGGCTACCCGATGGACAAACTCATTGTTTAGCGGTATGCCGACTTATCAGCTGGCTCCGGGATATGAGTCGAGTCGTACATTGAACTTTGTTCAGGAAATTTACCGGCTGTTTCTTCCTACCTATGCCGGATATATTTTTATCATGCTGCTAGGTTTTTACATCCTGCTTCGTGCATTCAATTTTAAAGTCTGGCTATCTGCTCTGGGAGCTATTATCTGGGCTTTTTCTTCTTATTTCTTTATTATTATTGCTGCCGGACATATCTGGAAATTTGTAACGCTTGCTTATATACCGCCTACTATCGCAGGTATGGTTTTGATATATAGAGGGAAATATTTGTGGGGTGGTTTGCTGACTGCATTGTTTGTTGCTTTACAAATCGTGTCAAACCATGTGCAGATGACTTACTATTTCCTTTTTGTCATGCTGTTCATTGCAATAGCCTATGGTGTTTCGGCATGGAAGGAGAAACGTTTTCCGCAATTCTTGAAATCGACTGGAGTATTGGTTGTTGCCGGAATATTGGGAATATGTGTGAATCTGTCGAATATATATCATACATATCAGTACAGTAAGGAAAGTATGCGCGGAAAGAGTGAACTGGTAAAAGAACACTCTGCCAATCAGACCGGAAGTGGACTGGAGCGTGATTATATTACTCAGTGGAGCTATGGTATAGGAGAAACTTTTTCATTGCTTGTTCCTAATGTAAAGGGTGGGGCATCTGTTCCTCTTTCACAGAATGAAACAGCTATGAAGAAAGCAGATCCGACATACATGGGACTGTACAGTCAGATAGGGCAGTACTGGGGTGAACAGCCTGGAACTTCGGGACCGGTATATGTGGGAGCTTTCGTAATGTTCCTGTTTATTTTGGGCTGCTTTATAGTAAAAGGTCCGATGAAATGGGCTTTGCTGGGCGGTACACTGTTCTCTATTTTACTGTCGTGGGGAAAGAATTTCATGGGACTGACCGATTTCTTTATCGATTATATCCCGATGTACAATAAGTTCCGTGCTGTATCATCTATTCTTGTAATAGCAGAATTTACCATTCCGTTGTTGGCTGTCATGGCATTGAAGGAAGTGATTGAACATCCTTCTGTATTAAAAGAAAAAGCAAAAGCTTTTTATATCAGTCTGGGACTGACAGGCGGACTGGCCTTGTTGTTTGCTGTTGCTCCGCGTGTATTCTTCCCGTCGTATGTTTCGAGCATGGAAATGAGCGCTTTGCAAAACGCTATTCCAGCAGAACAGCTTGCTCCGATTCTGATGAATCTGGAAGATATGCGTGTAGCTATCTTTACGTCGGATGCTTGGAGAAGTTTTGTTATCATATTGATTGGTGTGGCATTACTTTGGGCTTATTGTGCCGGAAAACTGAAAGCCGGGTTGCTTGTCGCTACGCTGACTATATTGTGTCTGGTAGATATGTGGAGCGTGAATAAGCGTTATTTGTACGACGAACAGTTTGTGGCTAAGGGAACAGAGATGCAGCCTTTCCTGCAACCTTCGGAAACGGATAAGAAGATTCTGGAAGACAAGACACTCGATTATCGTGTGCTAAATCTGGCTAGCAATACATTTAATGAAAACCAGACTTCGTACTGGCATAAGAGTATCGGAGGTTATCACGCAGCCAAGTTGCGCCGTTATCAGGAAATGATAGAAGAGCATATCCAGGGTGAAATGACTGCCTTGTTTAAAGAACTTCCGGCAGCAGGTGGAGATATGACAAAGGTAGATCCCGTTCATTTCCCTGTGCTGAACATGCTGAATACCCGTTACTTTATTTTCCCGCTTCAGGGTGGTTCTACAGCTCCTATATTCAATCCGTATGCCTTGGGTAACGCTTGGTTTGTAGACAAGGTTCAGTATGTGAACAATGCCAACGAAGAAATAGAGGCTATTCATCAGATTGATCCTGCCAAAGTGGCTGTAGTAGACAAACGTTTTGCCGAAGCTGTAAAAGATTCGGAAGCAGGAAAAGACAGCTTGAGTACAGTTGTTCTGAAAAGTTATGAACCGAATGAACTGGTTTATGAAGTTAATTCTCAGAATGGTGGAGTAGTAGTATTTTCTGAAATCTATTATCCGGGTTGGGAATCTTACATAGACGATAAGGAAACGGTTCATGGACGTGCCGACTATATTCTTCGTGCAATGAATGTTCCGGCAGGTAAACATACAGTACGTTTTGTTTTCGATCCGAAATCATTGCATGTTACCGAAACTGTTGCTTTTGTTGCTTTGGGAATATTGGCTATTGTAGCAGTTATTGCTGTTGTCTTACAACTTCGTAAGCGAAGAAAAGAATAAGTATGATACCTCTTGTCTGATATGAATGTTTGTCAGACTAACATAAGATATGTCCTTTACTTTTTATACTATTGAGTTTGTATAAAGAAGTAAAGGGCATATTATTTTCTCTCGAAGAGCTCTCTGAAAACTCTTCCTTTTCTTCTGAAAAATATTTGTACAAAAAATAAAAAAATATCAGCATGTTTGGAGGAAAACATGCTGATATTTTCTTGTTATTATGCTGATGAATTTTCTCGTGTAGTAATTCTTTTATTTTGAGAGAATTATAGAATATATAACTGTTTCATTAACGTGGTAGCCCAATGGTATTCTTTTGCCAGCCATAGTTCATCGGTTTCGCTATGAGGAGTCTGTTTGATATCATTCAACATTTGGATGTATTGATTGACTTCGGCAACGGCATCTTTCTGTTTATTGTCGCGCAACAATAAGAGAATCTTCTGTTTTGAGATATTCACATTAGAAAACTCACTCAGTGATTCGGCTTTCTTCAGCATTTCCCAACTGTTCAGGTTGCTTTCTGCACTGTTATCTTGTTTCATGATACACTTTGCCATGACTACATAGTCATCGGATGAAGCCATCTTGTTATTTATATTTTTCTGGGCTAACTTCATGGCCTGTATATAATCCCGATTGTATTCCATCATGGCTGCAGAGAAGCTGATCAATCCGCTTGTACGTTTCAAATAGATAGGATCTTTTCTCGTTTCCTTTAGTGGGTATTTTTTCTGCAATCTGGTAAGTCTTTCTTCCAGACTGCTATATATACCGTATTTTTCCAATACGCTTTTATCCTTTATTTCCAGATAATATTGCAGGATTTTATTCTGTGCTGAAATCAGTGCGGAAGGATCTTTTTTCATGAATTGCATAAACTGGACAGCAACGTCATCGGCCTCCTTTTCCTGTTGTTTGGAATAATCCAGTCCCATGCGGTTGTATATATCATAATTGACAAGTGTCTGTACAATGGCATTGGTTGTAAAGATAGCTCCTGGTACATAGTTTTCATATTTGTTGTAAAGCGCAGCTTCGATGGCCAGGCCTGCAACATCGGCTACACCACCCCAGAAGGCAGCCCGATTGGCGCGGTTGATATTTTTGTTGACGGTTATTACAGCATGGTCGAGAACATAATGTGCTGTTTCTCTGGCAAGCATGCCAAATAATTCATCTTCCGTATCGAGCAGTGTAAGCAATCCGCTTGAAACCAGCATACAATTATTGCTTAGCATCAAGATATCTGGATTGGGAGATTTCAGTATACGTATATAAGGCATTCCATATCGTTCGGCTATGAATTCTTTGGGAATCATACTCAACATGATGCAGTGTACGTAGTCTTCCATGGCAGCGTCCTCATAAATCATTCCTGCTTTTTCCAGCTCGTCGAGATAGGTGTTGGCTTCATTTTCCATTTCTTTTCTCATGGTTTCCTGAAGTCCTTTGGTTTCGTAATACTGTACCAGTCTGGAGTTGATCTGTACGGCCAGCCAGAACGTGTTCGGATCGGTAGGAGTAAACTCCAGCTTATACATATCGTTGAGGCCGACACCTTGTTGTTGTCCGTTGACAATCAATACTGCTTGCCGGTAATTGGGATCGCTTGGTTGGTATTGTGTCAGTTTTATAAAGCGCTGGAGAGTAAAAGGAGTGCCGGCTTTTATCTCTCTGATATCTTCTTTCACTACTCCTTTGATGTTGATAGTCGGACTAAGGCTAGTGATATTTTTCTGCGCGGATAGTTCTGTACATATAGTACATAAAAAGAACAAAATTAGGACAAGTTGTTTCATTATTGCGATAAGTTTATAGTTTCTGTATTGCAATGTAGTGTTTTTTACTGGACCATCAAAAGAAACATCGTTATTATTTGTGAAGTATCAGTCGCAATGCAAACCATAGATGTCTCATGACAGTTGATACATATCCGTAGTGTTTGCACATAATGCGAAAGCGTTCTTTCAGCGATGCCTTGTGGTTGCGTGTGGTCATCCCTTCGTTCAGATAGTCTATTAAAGTAAGGTGAGTATTATGAAGTATCTTACTTTGTTTCATGATACGGATGCACCAGTCGAAGTCGGCAGAGAAACGATAGTGCAAATCGTATTTGACTGCGCGGTCACGACGGGCAAAGAAAGCTTGATGACAGACCAGCATACCTTCACGGAAACTTTTCCATGTAAGTTGTTCAGGAGCAGAAAGTCTCCGCATCCGTAAGAAATGTCCTTCTTCATCCACGATGGCTGTTTCTCCGTATATTACGTCCGGCAGTTCGTTAAGTCCTGCCAGTGAATGCACTATCAACTGTAAGGTATCATCTTCATGCAGTTCGTCGCCGGCATTCAGAAAACATACATAATCTCCCGTGGCTAAGGCTATGCCTTTGTTCATGGCATCATATAATCCTTTATCGCGTTCGCTTACAACTGTATGGATATGTTCCTTGTATCGGCCGACTATTTCCATTGTCTTGTCGGTCGATTTGCCGTCTACGATGATATATTCTACATTTTTATAAGTCTGGGTTATGACACTTTGAATAGTATCCTCCAGAACGTTTTCGGCATTATAGGTTACAGTAATAATGGAAAACTTCGGATGCAGATGTGTGATATTATGCATTTTCCCCTGTAATATGGTTGTAAATCTTGATATATTTCATGGCGACAATCTGTTCTGAATATGTATCTACAGCCTTTCGCCGTGCCTCTTCGCTGAGGCTTGCATAATCTCCTTCATTCAGCGACCAGCATATACCATTGGCGAGGTCTTCTGATGATTTGTATTGGGCTACATAGCCGTTGTGCAGGTGGTCAATCATTTGCGGAATGCCGCCAATGTTAAATCCTACACATGGAATGCCGCACGACATTGCTTCTACAATCGTGTTAGGCAGATTTTCCTGTAGCGAAGGTGTTACGAACAAATCGACAGCATTGTAAATGTTTACCAGTTCTTTTTCGTTTCCTACATAACTCAGGCAATAGATGGGGAAGGGAAAAAGATCGGCATATTGTTGTGACTCTTTTCCGACGACTACCACTCCCAGTGAACTGCAGAAATCAGGATGCTGTTGCTGGATCAGCTTGCATGCTTCTACCAGATAATCTATACCTTTCTTCGGGTCAGTTATTTTCATCGAGCTGAACAAAAGTAGTTTTTTATCAGTCGGTAAATTCAGGTTCTTACGTACCTGTGTTTTGTTTAACGGACGGAAAAGGTTGGTATTGATGGGGTTAGGTATATTGGTAACCGAATGCCCCAAAGCCAATACACTATGTCTGGCAAGTCCTTCGAGCCATTGGCTGCAAGCAACGAACGTTATATTGGCTTTTTTGTATAGCTTCTGTTTTTTCAGGAAAACCTGATATGAGAGGTCGTGCTTGGAGCCTTTATAGAGCAACGGACAAGTATGACACTGAGTCTGATACTTTGTACAGTTTTGTGCGTGGTGACAGATGCCCGTGATAGGCCACATATCGTGCATGGTCCATACGACCGGTTTTCCGGAATCAATGATTTTCTGTATATCTTTCAGCGAAAGCATTCCTTGGTTGATCCAATGTAAATGTATGACATCGGCTTGCTGAAATTCCGGCAATGAAGTGATATCCGTTCCCATGTTGGCAATATCAACAGCAAAAAGGTTGTGCTTTTTGAAATGGTTTGCTTTCCAGATAATTACACGTTCCCAAACAAACTGCCAGATATGTCTCCATGATTTTTTCAGTGGTACGACTGTAACCTGATCTGTCTGTTTGTCGCGCACCAGCATTTTGGCTTTTATACCTTTGCCTTTGAGTGCCTCCATTAAACGATTTGCCGCTATCGCTGCCCCTCCGATTCGCTCGGAAGTATTGATGATTAATACTCTCATTGCTTCCTGAATTTTGTGCAAAGGTAATTCATTTTATTTTTTTTCTTCCGAATCAGGCGCCAAAATCTCCCTTTAACGTGCGTTTGATACGTCGAATTGCTTTTGCCCAGAAACAATTTGTCCGGTGATAGTATCTTTCGAATACCTTTCGTGCTGTCTGGTTTTCTTCTGTCGGGGAAATAAGTGTTACAGGAAGAGGTTGTTGCCATAGAGTAGAGTCGTACAGACCACCTCCACCACAGTTTGTTCCACTTCCGTCGAATCCGGTATTTTGTATCAGTGATTTCCCCACATTCAACGATAAGATATCAGCTAGAAAAAGGCTGGCGTTCCAGCGAATAGCCCATGAGTTATTTTTCCCTTCTATTTGCCGGCGTAGCATTCGGGTGAAAGGGTAATTGCCGTTAAAGTCGAAGTATCGTGTCAGGTTACGTGCTTCCAGTTGTGCAAGCAGTTCTTTGCCGTCAGGATTGAAATGCTTCCATGCCCGGCTCCATGTTGCCCATCCCCAGCTGCCTGTCCACTTGATAAGGAAAGTATCAGGCAGCGATGTATCTTTTGTAAAGTCACATGCCTGAATATGTCCCACCCGCTGTTCGTCCTTATAAACCTCCAGTGCATCATTCATAAATTTCAGAAAATAGGGAGCTACTATCAAGTCATCTTCCAGTACAATAACCCTTCCGAAGTGATTGACTTGTGTTGTTACCCCATCGATGATGTTGCGTGCAAGTCCCCAGTTCGTTTCACGTTCGATAATGGTTATTGTTTTAAATCCGCTGATGCTATGAATATATCGGCGTACCTCTTGTACGGCAGCATCACTTTCAGGGTTTTTGCTTTGGTCGGCATAGATAAATAAAGGGCTGTCTGCTGCTTCTTTGTTGCGTAGCAGAGAAGAAACAACCTGTCGGGTATGCTCCGGACGGTTGTAAACGAATAACAGAATAGGTGCGTATGTCATGGTTTAAAGATAACTGGCGTGAATTTGTTTGGTTTGCTTACGAACTTGAATTACAGCTTTACTCTGTTTGAGTAAACTGAAAACGGTAGAAGCATATCCTTTGGCATATTTGATATTTCCTTTTAAAAGGGCTATTGTAAGTTTCTTGATTCCTGCCAAAATACCGTAAGCAAATGCTTGTGTGAAGCGATAATTGATATTGGCATATTCTGAAAGCAGATAGACACGCTCCGCACGCAAGAAGCCTTCGAAAGAAACTTTGCGGAATTCTCTGTCGTGACAACCATATACGGTCGGAATATAGCCTATCTTATATTGATGGAAGTGCAGGCGGTTTACATAATCTTTATCTTCTCCGTAGTGGTAGAAGAGAGGAGAAAATCCTCCAGTCCGCTGTAAAGTGCTGACTGGAATAAACCAAAAAGCAGCATTGATGAACGGGCATGATATGGGCTCATGTCTGTGGGGAAGGTTATTGATGCTTGCGAGCTGAGCGTATGAAGCAAATCCTTTGTCGAGTTCTTCTCCGCTTCCGTTTAAATGTACGGGAGAAAGAATGCCAAACTCAGGATGCTTTACAGACTGTTCTGCCAGTGTCGCAAGCGTATCACTTCCTATCCATGCGTCTTGGTTCAGCAGAAAAACTGCATCATATCCTTCCCTTAATGCAAGCTGCATACCGATATTATTAGCCTTGCCGAACCCTAAATTGGCATGGTTTTCTATCAGTCTTACATGAGTATATTGGGTTTTAATAATCTCTACCGTCCGGTCATTCGAACAGTTGTCTATCACGATAATATCGGTAGGATGTGATGATGCTTTCAAGCTGCCTAAACATCGCTCTATCCATTTTTCGAAATTATATGAAACAATGATTGTCAGGATTTTCATCATGCTGGTCGTTTATCGTGATAAATTATTTGAATTTCATCCATAATGTGGTAAGACGGTCTTTTACTTTTTTCTTCAGACTGATATGAGGAATGCCTGTATATTTTCCTGCTTTTTCCCAGAAATCGGCTTCATCTGTAATTTCACTCTTTTCTCCTATCAATCTGTACAGGTAGTATAATCCCCGCTTTTTCTCATATGGCAAATGCCATACCGGATAGTTTTCGTCGCCGGGTTGCACGTTGTTGAAATGAGGAGTAGTCCACATACGTTTCACATATCGGTTTGCCGTTTTGTTCCGTATGTTCAAATGTTCGGCAAGTAAACTCAATATATGGGCTTCTTCATTCAGCTTGAACGGATGTTGTTTCCCGTATTCCAGATTGAATGCCCACAGTTGAGGATAAGCGATATTTATTTTGCTGATTATATCTTTGCGTAAGGCAACGAACTCCCCTCCATAATACGTGATAGAGCTTGTTGCCTCCTTGCCGTAGCACGACTGGTATACCTCTTCCATCTGGGGAAGTGTAATACCGTTGATGGAGTATACTCTGTCGGTAATGAACTCATAAAGTGCACTTCCATCTTTACGGACAGCGTCGAAGAGCGTATTCAAAGATGTACGGCACAAGCAATCAGCATCACTGATGAGTAAAGTATCATTTTCTTGCATCCGGTCGTCCATGTACTTCAGAATATCGTACAAGTAAAACTGGTTCTGCCATGCCGGATACCAGTCTTTAGGTGGTTTGCATGTATAGGGTAATGTTACGACCTCTACATTCAGTTTATGGAAAAGCCGGATGAGATAGTCGGGCAACTCTTTCTGATTTAAATTGGTGAAGAAGATAAATTGGGCATCTGGATTATAATGCTTGAACGTTACGAAGAAAGGTACTTGTATCTGCATGTAAATGGAGTGTACAAGTGAGGAACTTCCTTTCTGTCCCAGTTGGGGGTAGAAACTGGCTTCTTCTTTCGATTCTTTGTAGAACCAGGTTGTTATATAGTTAACTGGTGTATGCATGGCTTTCAAGGTAAATATTGGTCAATCCATGTATTAATATCGTATTGCTGTCGTATCTGTTCGGGTATTTTGTCAACAGGACTTTTTACGAACTCTTTGAGAAATTCGGTTGAGTCTATCCCAAAAATAAATATATTTTTTGGATTATAGAAGTTGTATCGCCGGATATCTGCATTGTTTGTTATCAGCTTCTTATTATAAAACAAAGCTTCTAACGGCCGTCGGGTCAGACCTGTTTGATTGGATTGGTTAATATCTATCACGCAGCGTGACAGCGACAGTTGTTTCAGATATTCTGCATATGAAATTCCTTCTTTAGCAGTTTCGGGTATAATAAAGTTGCATGTTAATGCGTTTGTTTCCAGCAGTTCTTTTAATGCCTGTAATTCATGGATGCGATTTTTAGCTAAGCCACAGAAAAAGCAGTCGGAAGTTAGTTCTTCTGGTATATCTTCTAACGGATATCTGAAATACTGGTTAGCGAATTTTATATTGTACCGTTCTGCATCTTTCGGATCGAATGTACTGAGTTCATATCCCAGCCGTTGTATTTTTTTTAAATCTTTTAATGGATTTTTGAACGTAGTATGAATCGGATTGCAATAATAAATATGGCATGTTACTCCGGATGGTATTAAAGAACGGATTGCCTTCAATACATTTACATTACATCCCTCATATATCAGAATGGCATCACCTGCTTTGGCCTGAAGCATCTGGTCCAGATATTCTTTCTGAAACCAGGTATATAGTATTTTCTTAGGCAAGTGTATACGTCCGACAAGTAATGCTCTTGTCAGTTGCTTGAAGCGAGTTTTCGGGAAACTTAAAAAGTCGGGAAGATATACGATTCTCTCTTGCCTGTCGGGAGTGAGTCCGTCGAAGATAAATCGCGGAGCACTGACGATATACAGTTTACCTTTCATGATACTTTTTTCTTTAGCAAGTAATTGATACATTCATGCATGATTTCTGCATTGCTTAGTTTCATAATTCCCATGTAACAGATTGCAGCCACTAATATCTTAATGATAAAAGTCACAATGATATGTCCTCCAATCAATGAAGCTGCTATTCCTCCAATACAGCAGGCAATAATAGCTGGTAACATGAAAGGAAGCAAGTCGGACATGAGCATACGAAACTTAAGACCGATGAATCGATGGGCATAGGTGCGCCAGACAAACAGCCATATGATATTGATACATACATAAACTATCACCATTGTTTGTATACTGCCTTTCATCATGATGATGCAGAGTACTGTTATCAGCTGTAGAACTACTTGTGATATGATATTCCACATATAGATGTTTGATTTCCCTTGACTGATAATAAGATTTGAAAACAGTGTGCTGATAGGGATGAAAGCTCCTCCTATGCATAATAGTTGCATCAGAGAAATACTGCCTGTCCATTTTTCTCCTACCGTGATAAGAATAAGTTCACGTGTAACCGTTGATAAGCCAAACATGGCAGGGAAAGCTATGAAAGCTACGAATCGGAGTATTTTCCGGAAAACCCGTAATTCTCGTTCTTGGTCGTCGCGTACCTTTACTAATATAGGTTGTGCTACACTGTTTAGCATGCCTGTGATAAACTGATGCCCTGTTGCATTCCATTTATTGGCCTGATTATAGTTTCCGACTGATTGCGAAGTAAAGAATTTACCCAGTACAACCGATAGGATGTTGTTGTTTATCTGATTGGCAATGTTAGTTATCAGAATTTTGCTACTGAATGAAAAAAGAGGTTTCAACGGGCTGAAATCGATATGCAATGTTGGACGCCATGATGAAAAATGCCAGGAGCAGAGAGTTACAACTATCAGGTAAGTAAGGCTTTGAGTGGCGATACCCCAATAAGAAAATCCATAAAAGGCTAATGTGACTCCCAGACATCCTGATATGATGTGTGCGAGTATTCCTGATATGGCTTGCTGCCGTACTTTCAGATTGCGGAAGAGATATGCTCCTTGTACGGTTCCTAAGCTGGCTATCGGTATGGCGAGAAAGCAATAACGGGATAATGGCAACAATTCCGGCTCTCCGTAAAAGCGAGCTATTAACGGGGCACAGAAGAATAAAATCAGGTATGCTGCTATTCCGATAAACGTGCTGCACCAGAATACAGCGTTATAGTCCTCATGCCTGATTTCCTTCAGATTAACCAATGCGGCACGAAATCCGCTTTCTTGTAGCGAGTTACCAATCAGGGTAAATATTGTAAGCATACCTACCATACCGTATTCGGATGGAGAAAGCAATCGCCCTAAAATAATGCCAAAAGCAAGAACAAGAATTTGCTGAACTCCGTTGTTGATCGCACCCCACAGAAGTCCTTTGGCGGTTTTTTCTTTAAGTGATTGTTCGGGCATGTGTTACAAGCGTTTTAGTGTGGATAGGTGTAGTGGTAATGAAAGCGAAGAATCTCAAGTTTTGAGGATTTGAGATTCTCCGCTTACTAATATTGCAGAAGGAAGAATTATTTCACTTCACTTCCTGGTTTTACTTCTTTCAATACTGAAGTTACGGCAAGCGAGCCATCGAAGTTTTCGGCAGAAAGAATCATACCTTCACTGACCAGTCCGTTCTTAAACTGACGTGGAGCAAGGTTAGCAATAAATAAGACTTGCTTACCTATCAGTTCTTCCGGTTTGTAGTGCTGGGCAATGCCGCTGACGATGGTGCGGTTTTCCAGCCCGTCGGCAATCTTGAACTTCAGCAGCTTCTTCATCTTGGGCACTGCCTCGCATTCAAGCACTGTACCTACGCGGATATCCAGCTTTTCAAAGTCTTCGAAGGCGATGGTCGGCTTGATGGGGTTTGCCTTGTAGGTGGCGGCTTCGTTTGCCTTCTTGGTGGCAAGCAGCTTGTCTACTTGTGCCTGGATGACGTCGTCTTCTATCTTTTCGAACAGCAGTTCGGGGGTGCCCAGCTGATGTCCGGCAGGCAACAGGTCGGTGTGTCCCAGCTCTGCCCAGTCAAAGCTGTCCATGTTCAGCATCTTGCGAAGCTTCTCGCTGCTGAAGGGCAGGAACGGTTCGAAAGCAATGGCAAGGTTGGCGACCAACTGCAACGAGATGTGGAGAATGGTGGCTACGCGCTCCATGTCTGTCTTGGCAAGCTTCCACGGCTCGGTGTCTGCCAGGTATTTGTTTCCGATGCGGGCAAGGTTCATCGCTTCCTTCTGTGCGTCGCGGAATTTGAATACGTCCAGCAACTTCTCCACTTCTGCCTTGACGTCGGCAAATTCTTTCAGCGTCTCGCGGTCGTAGTCGTTCAGTTCGCCTGCGGCGGGCACTACGCTGTCGAAGTACTTCTTGGTGAGTTGCAGGGCGCGGTTCACGAAGTTGCCATAAACGGCAACCAACTCGTTGTTATTACGTGCCTGGAAGTCCTTCCAGGTGAAGTCGTTGTCTTTTGTCTCCGGTGCGTTGGCGGTCAGCACGTAGCGCAGCACATCCTGCTTGCCGGGGAAGTCAACGAGATACTCGTGCAGCCACACCGCCCAGTTGCGTGAAGTGGAAATCTTGTCGCCCTCCAGGTTCAGGAACTCGTTGCTCGGCACGTTGTCCGGCAGGATGTAGCTACCCTCTGCCTTCAGCATAGCCGGGAATACGATGCAGTGGAATACGATATTATCTTTTCCGATGAAGTGGATAAGACGTGTTTCCGGATCCTTCCACCATTTTTCCCATGAGTCAGGCAATAATTCTTTGGTATTTGAAATATATCCGATGGGAGCATCGAACCATACATAAAGCACTTTACCGTCGGCTCCTTCTACCGGTACAGGAATACCCCAGTCCAAGTCACGGCTTACGGCACGTGGTTGAAGGCCCATATCCAGCCAGCTCTTACATTGTCCATATACATTCGGACGCCATTCTTTGTGATCTTCCAGAATCCACTGGCGCAACCAACTTTCGTGTTTGTCGAGTGGCAGATACCAGTGTTTAGTTTCTTTCATTACAGGCTGACTTCCGCTGATTGCACTTTTCGGGTTAATCAGTTCAGTAGGAGAGAGTGTACTTCCACATTTTTCACATTGGTCGCCATAAGCTCCTTCTGCGTGACAGCGTGGGCATTCTCCAGTGATATAACGGTCTGCAAGGAATGTATGAGCTTCTTCGTCGTAATACTGCATGGAAGTCTTTTCGATAAATTCATTTTTATCGTACAGCTTACGGAAGAAGTCAGATGCGGTATCATGATGAATTTTAGAAGAGGTACGTCCATACACGTCAAACGAAATTCCGAACTCTTTGAATGAGTCGCGAATCAGTGTGTGGTAGCGGTCTACGATATCTTGCGGAGTGACTCCTTCTTTTTTTGCACGGATAGTGATAGGTACTCCGTGTTCATCCGATCCTCCGATAAATAAAACATCTTCTTTTTTCAGGCGCAGGTAGCGCACATAGATGTCCGCTGGTACATAAACTCCAGCCAGATGTCCGATATGAACCGGACCGTTAGCATATGGTAGAGCTGATGTAACGGTTGTTCGTTTGAATTTTTTTTCCATATACGTATATAGTTTATTTTAAGTTGCAAACTTATGATGCGCAAAGATAAGGATTATTTGGGAATTATCATTGATGGAAAATGGCTAAGAGAATTTTCTCTTTTCTTTTTATCTGGGTTATCGTATTTATCGTTATAAGAAAGATCGAAATTTCTTTAAAAAGGTTTGGAATGTCTTGGAACATACGGCGTTGATTGTTGTTTGACTTTTCTAGAAATCTGTATCCGACTGCTAAAGTTATTACAATGCTTTTTATGCATTTCTACAAATTCTGTCTAATAATCACTTGCTATACAATAAATCTATGTAATTTTAACTGCTGAAACGACAGTGAAAATCTTTTATTATAGTAATACTTTAAGCTTTATATTCTGATTTTCAATGATATCTTATTTCAAAACCTTAAATTTAAAATCTAATAAAATGAAACATCTAGTCTTATTGGGTATAATGTGGTTATGCGGGTTGATGACAGTTGTAGCTCAAAACGTTCCACAAGTAATTCCTGCATTGCAGCAGTGGAAACCGGCCAAAGGCAAAATGGTATTGCCAGAATCGGGCAAAGTAATTATTTCTTCAGATGAGGAAGGGGCATTAAAGCAAAGTGCTGAGATTCTGGTGCAAGATCTGAAAGAGATGTTTGGCTGGAATTATCGTGTGGTAATTGGTAAACAAGAAAAAGGGGCTGTGTTTTTAACTTTAAGTAAACCAGATAAGACATTAGGTGATGAAGGTTATCGGATGGATGTACGTAATGGAGTAACTATTGAAGCTCCTACTTCTAAAGGTGTATTTTGGGGGACGAGAACCTTGTTGCAGATGATTCATAATCAGCCGGAGGGGCTGATGAGAGGGCAGGCTATAGATTTTCCATTGTATCCGAACCGAGGATTCATGATTGATGTGGCACGTAAGTTCTTTACAATGGATTACCTGCGTGATTATGTAAAAATTCTTTCATTCTATAAACTGAATGAGTTACAAGTTCATTTGAATGACAATGGCTTTGTTGAGTTTTTCGGAAATGACTGGGACAAGACGTATGCGGCCTTTCGGTTGGAAAGTGAGCGTTATCCCGGTCTGACTGCAAAGGATGGATCTTATACAAAGGCTGAGTTTCGGGATTTTCAGAAAATGGCCGCTACCTATGGAGTGAATGTGATTCCGGAAATAGACGTACCAGCTCATTCCTTAGCTTTTACCCATTATAATCCTCGATTAGCAGCTGACAACAAAGAGTATGGTATGGATCATCTGGATTTGTATAAACAGGAAGTATACGATTTTGTGGATTCTCTCTTTGATGAATATCTGTCTGGCGAAGATCCGGTATTTGTTGGCCCGGAAGTACATATTGGGACCGATGAATATAATAAGAAGGAATCCGAACAGTTCCGTCATTTTACAAATCATTATCTGAATTTTGTATCCAAGTATGGCAAGACTCCACGTTTATGGGGAAGTTTGAAAGTGATGACAGGAGAAACTCCCGTTGATTTGACTGGAAAAGTGGTGAGTGCCTGGAATTATAATTGGATGGACGTGAATACATGCCTGAAAGCAGGAGCAAAGGTCGTGAATCTTTGTGACTGGCTTCTGTATTTGGTTCCTAGTGTAAATTATTATCATGATTTTCTGGATTATCAGTGGTTGTATGAATCTTGGATGCCCGAAATGATGAAAAAGGATGATCCGAAAGTGGAAAAACGCCATCCTAATTTCTTGGGAGCTATGTTGGCAGTATGGAATGATCGTGTAGGAAATGGTATCAGTCAGCAGGATGTACATGTGCGTACTTTCCCGGCATTACAAGTTGTATGCGAAAGAATGTGGAAAGGAGAAAATGCGGAGCATGTAACGTATGCACAGTTTAAGGCTCTTTGTCAATCTACTCCCGAAGCCCCAGGAGTCAATCTACTTGCGAAAGTGCCACAACGCACAATTTTAACGGATATAGGTAAAGAGGTTATACTTTCGGGTACAGATGTGGTGACTACTTCTGTTGACGAAATAGGTTATCCCTATGCTGTGGAGTTTGAAATTTGTCCGGATTCTATTCCAAATATTGATGCTATATTGTTCAAGGGACCTCATTCGGAATTTATAACGAACTGGCAAAATACAGGCAAGTTTGCTTTCCGTCGTGATGGCTATGAATTTGTATTTCATGCTTATCGTTTGCCAGTAGAAAAGTGGACTAAGATACGGATAGAAGGAGATATAAAAGGCACTTCTTTGTTTGTAGACGGGCAACTTCTGGAAAGACTGGAAGGACGTATAGGTGAAGTATTCAATGTTAAGCATCAGAGAAAAGACCGTATATGGTATCAGGAAACGTTGATATTCCCATTAAAGCAATTAGGAGATACTCAAATGGGATTCAATGGGAAGGTGAAAAATTTAATATGTACTCCACGTTGATACAATATAATTTTATGATAAGAGTTTGATCTCGTTTTGTATAGTGAGCCGAAAGTTAATGCGATATATCGGGCTTTTCTAAAAGTAACCGAAAGTAGATTGGCCAAACTATACAATAAGTTAAAAACGGCTACCTGAAGTCTTCACAGATTTTGGTAGCCGTTGTTTTTGTCAGTGGGTATAATAAGGTTTTGTTACCACACTGAATCTTAAATTTACCTTTTCCAACATCCGATTTTCATTATTAAAGGTTAGTCATCATATTACTTTGTTGATATGTAAGCGGCGTAGATCAGGTGTGAGAGAAGTAATCTAATCACAGCTGAAAACGATATGCTTTTTATCTGGTGTGATTGTCAGCTTTTATCTTATTACCAGAGGCAGTATATCGTTCAGCTGTGAATTTATTGTTATCAATCTTTAAGTTGCTGTACTCAAAGATGATATGGCTCATGCTATATCCGCATTTTTATTTGTAGAAAAGCATGTGTTCATCAGAATGGGTTATTTTTTCAGTATATTGATAGGACTTTGCAGATGCAATATATTATTAGTCTTTTCAACTCCACCAGTAACTACTACATCTAATGTAGCTTTGATATCACGTGAAGAAGCTCCTATCAAGAATTGATAATTACCACCGTCTATTATCCATGCAGAAGAATTCTCGTTGTAAGAAGCCAGATCGAATGCTTTTACTTCCATTGTAACGGAAGTTGTTTCGCCAGGATTTAATTCTTTAGTCTTGGCAAATGCTTTTAATTCTTTTTCTGGTTTATTCAATTCTCCTCCTTTAGGTGCAGAAATATAAAGTTCTACGATTTCCTTTCCTGGCTGTGTGCCTGTATTTTTAACATCTACGGTTACGGTATAGATTCCGTTTTCAGTTTTCACTTTTGGATTTCCGTATTCAAATGTTGTATATGACAAACCATATCCGAATGGATAAGAAACCTGTTTTTCAAAACTGTCAAAATAGCGGTAACCTACGTAGATATCTTCTTCATAATCTGTATAGTCCCACAGTTTTACATCAGACTTCTTTTCTTTAGGATCGGCCATGTTACTCAGATTGCCCATAGCACCTTCTGTCGGGAAGTTGGCAGATGAAGCTGCATCTTCAAATTTAACAGGGAAAGTCATTGTCAGTTTACCTGATGGATAAGCCTTTCCGCTCAAGATGTCTGCTACACTATTACCACCTTCTTGTCCTGCCTGCCAAGCACAGAGGATAGCATCCGGCAGATTTTTCCATGAATCGGTTTCAATCACTCCACCGATATTCAAGATAACTACAACTTTTTTACCTGCGGCATGGAAGGTTCTGCATACGTCATTGATCAATTTAGATTCTTCTTTTGATAGATTGAAATCAGAAACCTTTCTGTCAACAAATTCTCCCGACATACGTCCTAAAGTAATTAATGCAATATCTGTCTGAGCAGCCCAGTTACTTAATTGATCTGCTGACAGAGCCATTTCAGTAGGTAATGGAGTGGGTAAGAATTTTACTAATGGATTATCTCCTTTAGGTTTATTGCGCTCATTTTCTTCTGCAATATATTTCAGGTAGATGTTTTTCAACTCATCGTTTACCTGGAAATTAGCATTCTTCAATCCATCGAGCAAAGAAACTGTATAGGCACGGTTGACATTTCCAGAACCAGTTCCTCCTGCAATGAAATTATACGAAGTACATCCAAACAATGCAACTTTCTGAATGTTGGAATTCAATGGTAAAGTCTGATTACCCATAATCAACCCCTCCTTATGAATGCTTTTATATCAGGGTGCCTGATACTGATAAAACAGCAGGTGCCTTGCTACCTTAAATAGTATATCACAATCTATGCTGTCTTTGTTGTGCTTTTTTTCAGCTTTGAACCATTCCTTTGCATTCGGAACAACACTGTTTCCATTCCCTTTCATAACAAAGGTCAGCTTAAACGGGTCTACCGTGCCATCATCATTGGTTTCTCCAACAATAACCTTCTCCACAATGCTTTCAAATACAACTCTGTCGAACTTATCCAATGCCCATCTTCACATTTTTTGATGTGGATTCCACTTCATTCTGAGCCAGCGTTCCCATAAGTGTAAGCATCATTTTCCCCTGTTCCGTCAAGGTATTGATATTCTCTTTATCAAAAATTACTGCAATACCTTTTCCCTTTAAAAGGCGCACATACAATCTCACATACACTAACAATTGCTATTCACAGCTACTCCGCCAGCATTAGCAAACAAACATTCGATTTCTATTAAATAATTGCAGAACATACGTTTGTTTTGTGTTATACTGATTGTATGAATCAATAGTTTTTGCAGAGAAAGGAATTACAATGAAGAATATCTTTCAGAACTCTAGTTCAAACTGGGTACGATATAATAAATATGAATGGCGCACTTCTGCAGATGGGAAATGTTATATCACCCCTGCAGCCGATGCCAAGCCATCCATCTACAATCCTATCAAGGATTATGAGAAGCTGGTGATGACCAGCTTTACATGCTTCTCATAGCTCTCATTTTTGACCGGATCATCCTTCACCATATAGGTTTCCCACAGATCCTTTACGATCGCAGCTACCGTTAGAATCAGCAGCGAATCTGCCGTAGACATGACTGCTGCCAGCCCTCCACCGGCTCTCAGAACAAAGAATAAAAACAGGAAGGTTCCGATACACATGACAATCAGTCCCAGACTGGTGATGACCACAAGAGCATCACTCTTGTAACGCGCTTTCAGGTAACCTGCTACTGTCACTGCCCCGGTTCTGCCTTTTTACTGTAAACAATACTTACAATCACATTGAATAACAGATATGCGATAAATACCGTTAATATAATCTTCTGATTACTGCTCATCATCGCCCTCCTCATCATAAGAGAAATCGATAAACACATATTTGAGCAGCCAGAAAAATCCAGATCAGTCACTCACGGGCAGGACAATCCGCGAACAGTAGCGCCGTGCTTCGATCTCCCGCCCCGTATAGGGCGCAACGATACCCAGCACACGCGGCAGACCGGCAGGTGTCAGTCCCCGCTCCTTCACCTCGCATCCCAGCGTCAGCCATGCTTCATCTACGCCTTCGTCATATTCACCGTAATACAACACGGACAGCACACGGCATGCCGGCAGCACGACTGCGTCCTCCGGTGCCTGTTCCTTCCGAACCGGTACGCAGACCCAGTAGGGATAGGGCTTCTCTCCGATATAGCCCTCCAGATAATCGTTCCGCTCCTGTACCACGAACATCGGCTCATCAGAAAGCACACAGCCCTTTCTGATACACTCGCTGTAAAACCCATACATGGCGGCATACTTTTCTTCCACCGTACGTCCCATACACTTCTTCATGCAGCAGGTCACGTCGTGGAGTGATGTCAGCTGCACCGACATACCGCTGTGATCCCCCGCCCGCAGCCGCAGCTCCTCCACACCTTGCAAAAGCTCCTGCAGGCGTTCCTCCAACACCGCGAGCAGCCCCGACACCTCGCCGCCCCTGACAAAATAGTCCGCGATCTCCTGTGCGCCCAGTCCCATGGATTTGAATTTTTCGATCTGTAAAACGCGCGCGATGTTGTGGTTATCGTAGTACCGCCGCCCGCTCTCCGGCGCGACATAGACGGGCGCGAGCAGCCCCTTTTCCTCCATGCGCATCAATGTGCTGCGGGAAACGCCACAGGCGTGCGCTGCCTCCGTGATCTGAAAGAGGCTCTTTGTATCTGTTTCCATCCGGTACCTCCTAAAAAACACTTGCTTCGTTCATGGGTGAACGGGTTATAGTGATACTACCATTATAAAAAAACATCGGTTGCTGTCAAGTCTGACACAGCAGCCATCAGTTAAACATTAAAGGAGAAGGAGTGAAGAAACAATGAAGCTTTGGAAACGATTATTAGCGATCCCTATTGCAGCCTCTCTTGTGATGGGGCTGCTGCCTGCACCTACGCTGGCGGCGTATACATCAGCACACAGCCACCCCATCTGCGGTGCAGCGCATGCCGATATTGGCGACCACACAGGCGCGTGTGACGCTGTCGCATGGACCGCGTGGAATGGAACAGACGAGATTACATACGATGCTAACAAGACCGCCTATGTCTATCTGGAGAAGGATGCGACACGAGACGATTACCTTGATATAGAAGCAGGCCACACGCTCTATCTCTGTCTGAATGGCAAAAAACTGGAAAGTTCCTTAACAAGTTCCGACGCTTGGCAAGGGATGAGTCAGGTCATCAATGTCTCCAATGGTGCGCAGTTCATACTTTGTGACTGCAAAGGCAGTGGCACGATCACTCACTCGTCCGGTGCAAAAGGAAAAGGAGTGCGGGTTGGCGGGTCAGACACCGCTGCCGCCACATTTTCCATGTACGGCGGAACGATCAGCGGCAATCATACCGATGCGAATTGCTGGGGACCTGATGGTGCAGGTGTGGAGATACAGAACGGCACTTTTACAATGTATGGCGGCACCATCAGCGATAACCATGCGGAATATGCAGGGTCCTACTACGGTGGCGGTGGTGTATGCGCGCAAACCAGTGGCACATTTACGATGTACGGCGGTACCATCAATAATAACCACTCCGCAACAGACGCCGGCGGCGTGATGGTGTGGGGCGGTGGTGCTATGAATATAGACGGTGGAACCATCCGTGATAACACAGCGGACGGATCTGGCGGCGGCATCTGCACGAACAGCAACGAATTCAAAATATCCGGCAACAGCGTGATTGAAAACAATACGGCTGTAATGGGCGGTGGTGTGTTTTACCATGGTTATTCTAGTAGTAATATGACCATTTCCGAATCGGCGCGCATCTCCGGTAATACTGCAACCGGTAATGGCGGCGGTATTTATTTTAAGAATGAAGGCACGCTTACGATGAACGGCGGCAGCATCTCCGGAAATACTACGACAGGCGACGGCGGCGGTGTATATTTTGGCGGCGATACATTCAGTATTTCCGGTAACTTGGACATCAGTGGCAATAAAAAAGCGGGCGCAGACAACAACGTCTATCTGCCAACCAACAAATATATCACTATTGTGGGTGCACTGACCGGCAGCAAGCCAATCGGTGTGACAACGGAAAAGACGCCGGATGCTTCTAACTATGTTCGCATAGCTTCGGGTTACAAAAACGATGCCGCTCCGGAAAAATTCAGCTACGAGAACGACAGCACCCCTGTCAGTGCGACCATCAGCAAAAATGGCAGCACCGCTGACCTCGTCGTGTGTAAGCATAACTGGAATTCAACAACTTGGCGTTCAGATTCTTTCTCTCATTGGCATGAGTGTTCCATCTGCAAAGGCAAAGGGGATATTGCTGCACACACCTACGACCAGCAAGTTAAAACAAAAGCGTATGAGAAATCCTCTGCGACCTGCCTATCTGGGGCGACTTACTATATGTCCTGCGTCTGTGGCGCAAAAGGCGCGGATACGTTTGAAATCGGCGACAAAGACCCTGACAACCACAGCGGCATCTTAAATAATGATTGGAAATCAAACGGCAGCAAACACTGGAAAGAGTATTCCTGCTGTGGTGTCCACGCTGAGGAAGCTGCCCATTCCGGCGGTACCGCTACCTGCCAGAACAAAGCAGTATGCTCTACCTGTCATCAGCCTTACGGCGGCCTCGGCAGCCACGTTCCGGCAAGCGCTTGGAACAAGGACGCAAGCGGTCACTGGCACGCCTGTCAGACACCGAATTGCAATGAGCAGCTTGCTTTTGCTGCCCATACGCCCGGTCCTGCGGCCACCGAGGAGGCTCCGCAGCTCTGTACAGAATGTGGCTATGAGCTTGCCCCGGCTTTGGAACACACCCATGACTGGGGTGCATGGATCTCCAAGGGTGACGGAACACATACCCGCACCTGCGCAAAGGACAGCAGCCACACCGAAACAAATGCCTGCTCCGGCGGTATCGCTACTTGTCAGAACTCGGCAATATGCGCTGTCTGTAACACAGCTTACGGCGCCAAGGATATGACCAACCACACCGGCGGCACTGAGGTACGCGGCAGCGTAGAGGCAACCACCACCACAGAGGGCTACACAGGCGACACCTACTGCAAGGGCTGCAATACCAAGCTCGCTGACGGCAAAACTATCCCGAAAAAAGACAGCGGCTCCAGTGGCGGTAGCAGCACCGGTAGCACATCCGGCGGCACTGGCAGTGGCAGCTCTGGTGGTAATACTACCCCCTCCACCTCTGTGACCGTCCCGGTATCCGGCGAGGAAAAAACGATCCGGGTGAATTCAACTGTCAGCAGCACGACTGCCACGATTGAAGATATTGACCTCTCCAAACTGAATACTGTCATTGGCAATGATGTGAAAACAGGTGTTGTGACCATCGACTTTTCCGTACTTGAGAAACAGATCGATACTGTAAAACTCCCTGCCAACGTCATAAAGCAGATCGCAGATGCGGTGAAAGACCCGTCCAATGATGCGGAAAGCCTCTCGATCGTACTTACCGATGGTACATCCATTGAATTTGACGAAAAAGCGTTGTCCAAAAAGACCGCACAGACAAACCAGACCGACATTACCATATCCATCAAACGCACCACGGACAGCACCCTGAGCGCCCTACAGCAGCAGGCAGTGGGCAGCCAGCCCGCGTGGGATATTAAGCTCACCAGCGGCGGCAAAAACATCTCTGACATGGGCGGCGTGATTACGCTCCACACCCCCTATGAGCTGCGCTCCGGCGAGCAGTCCAATGGAATCGTGGTCTATTATGTAGACGAGAACGGTAACAGGGAAAGCTGTGAAACCAGCTATGATCCGGTAAAGAAGCTGATCAGTTGGAAAACCAGCCACCTCTCCGTCTACATGATCGGTTATGACGAGAACAGGGTGACTCCCGATACGGACACAGAGGATCAGTCAGCGCTCAACGGCAGTCAGGTATCAAAGCTGAAGCTTCCGATTCTGCTCGCAACAGGAAAAGGCGGCAACCGGAAGATCACTATCTCATGGCGCTCCTATGAGGACGCAGACGGATATGACTGCTACTGGTCATACTGTGACGGAAAACGCAGCTACAAGAAGCTCGCCACGATAAAAGCGGCAAAAGACCGTGTCACCAGCAGACGCTTAGCCAACAACAGACGGTACAAATATTTTGTAGCCGCCTACAAGCTGATTGACGGCAAGAAGGTATACATCGCCAAGTCCAATACGCTCCATGTCGCATTAAAAGACGCGAAAGCAACGAACGCAAAAAAAGTGACTGTCAATCAGACAAACGTCCGGCTCAAAGCAGGAGATACATTTGTGATCAGGAGCCGCACCAGACTCGAAAACACCAATAAAAAAGAGCTGCTCCACGCAGCAGCATACAGATATTACACCTCCGATCAGAGCGTCGCTTCTGTATCGAAAACCGGAAAAATAAAGGCATTGAAATCAGGAACCTGTGTGATCTATGTCGTCGCAAACAATGGTGTTTACGGAACAATTAAGGTTACAGTAAACTAGCATTTTATTTCATATTTTAACAAACACAGCCCCACCGCACAATATTTGCGCCGGTGGGGCTGCTAATCTGGTTTTCTGTCATAGAAAGCCACTGTTTTTATGCCTAAAAACTTTAAAAATATT
>ERZ780198.802-NODE-802-length-32756-cov-10.985046_pt1 | contig 32756 bp, 37 predicted proteins | sample MGYA00510979_ERZ780198 | MGnify/ENA primary metagenome ERZ780198 (study PRJEB29588, sample SAMEA2158039) | human gut metagenome | biome: human gut; feature: human-associated habitat; material: faeces | place: Denmark | collected 2008/2010 ...
TAATCTATACTACAAATCTCATTGAAAACCTGAACGGAAAAATCAGAAAGTACACAAAATCAAAGCTTTCATTCCCTTCGGATGATGCTGTAAAAAAGACCGTATATCTTTCACTTATGGAGATTGAGAAGAAAAGGACACAGCCTATTCATAACTGGGGTTTGATTATGAATCAATTTATGCTTATTTTTGAAAACAGAATCCAGATATAAGGACAAACTTACAGCTGAATCCTGTTTCCATTTACACAGAATTTTGGACAGTGTCGATTTCGTGCACTTTCTGACTTTCCCGTTCTGGTTTTCAATGGGAACTATAAGAAAATAGTTAGATCATCTTGGTTATCTTTCCATTTCACTTTCAAGCATTTTCTCTAATACCTAGGCATATAATTGTTTCAGACACTTGCTTACATCGGTTTCTGCCTTAAACTGACTAATATACTCTTTACTTAATACCTCACCAAGCACTACTTGATTCTTTTCTTTCATTATCTTCTTCATTTTGCAAATGTATAAAATAAAAAATACGAGACTCATTTCTGAATCCCGTATTTCCATTTACACAAAATATTTTATAGTGCCGAAGAACATAGCACAGATTGAATACTCAAGGCATCGTTCATTCAATAACTTTATAGCCAACTCCTTGTCGGCTATCGCGGCATACTGTTTTTTCGAAAAGAAGCCCGCCATTGACGTAAATTTTGTCAATGACGGACAACTTGCTATCTTTTGATTTTATGTCGAACTCACGTTATAATACTAATCACTTTTCTGTCAGCTTCACCATGTAAATTTGAAATATTGTTGCAAGGTAAAACATCATTGTCCACAACAAAAATCCCATCAGTTAATTTTTTTGTTTTATCAATAATCCGTAAAGCTTTTTCTCTCTTCTCCATTCCCTCGGATAGGTGAGGTAATGTGACAACTAGTAATTTTATCTTTATTTTCATATCAACAGCTTTCTGTAGGAAAGTTTTTATACAGCTATTTCCTGTACATCCTCCAAGACATACAATAAAACAAGATAGGATTTTACCGATAAGAATTTTCTCCAGACATGGCAATATTTTCTGGTACTCATATTCTGCAATGTCTCTATTCTTCCCACTGCCTGGTCCGTCAGCTCCTATCAGGTATTTATGTGGTAATGATAGCTTCTCCATCTCTTTACTGTTCATACCAAACACACTTAATTCTGTATCGGGTAACCCATAAGCCTGCATTTGGTTTACTATTCTGCCAGCTCCACCATCAATACCAATTATCGAAACGAACGTTTTGTTTAATCGAAAATCAAATGGCTATTCCCAATCATTATCCTCCATATACATATTTCTTTAATGTTTTCTATTCTTTAAAATATAATAAACAGGCAGTAACAGAAACGTCAGAAATGCTAATACATAAACAACAGCACGTTGAAATACTGAAAATCCAGAAATATCCGGATGCGCTAATATACTGCGTAAAAATCTCATTATCTACTGATTTACTACTAAAAATGTTGTAATTATATCATTGTTGATTACATAAAACCATTTAAAAAGAACTTTTTCTGCTTGAACAGTCTCTTTTTCTTTAAAAGACCTTGGCAACCTGCGTTTTACTTGTTTGTCAGTAGTACCGGCTGAAAGCATAACCTTACTAGAGTCAAGTGGCACCTCTTCACTTATCTCCCACAGACGGAAAATTACTTTCCGTAAATCGGCATTACCGTTAAACTAGAAATAGTTAAGGTTTTCAATCAGCCCTAGTCTATTATCCTAACATCTTGTCAAGTAACAAATCAAGTCAAGTATCTCGGAGGATAGTGCATGTTAAGGCAGAAAATAGTAGGGTTATCTATACTTACACCCAATATTGTGCTTATAAAATCTTTTCATAGTCTTACAAGTATACAACAAATTAGAATCTGAAACTAGAATAGCCTGTATTCATTTATTTTCACTTTTATAAATCAGATAGGTGACATTTAGTTTCCCTACTATTTTCATGATTATACCGATTAAATTTTCAACCATCTTTCCGATGACATTTCGCCGGTAAGTTTTGCAATAATTAAAAGGACTATTGTGATGACTAATATTATTAATATGTCTTTTGTAGTCAAACGTTTCATTACATTAATCATAATTTGTTGATACCAATCAGCTATCTTCTTCATTTGTGTGCTATTTTAACCATTAATATTACAGAACTCGGAATTAAATATTTGGCTTAAGTTTGCTTCATTACCAGGATTGTCCACTGCGTAAAATCGGCCTATTTGGATGCAGAAGTTGAAGTCAGTTCCTTTTCCCAAAATACTTCATTTACTTTCTCCATAAATTCTAATCCAATTTTTTAAATTCAAAGTCATCCATACTGCAACATGCTTTTTTATAATCAAATCCATACAAACGCATATATGCTTCCTTTATTTCCTCAGCACCATTATAGAACGGATCGGATGTATGAATATTTGTAGTAACGATTACTTTCATTTCAGGAGTCAACACTGCATCACTTGTCCTTTTAATCCGTTTCGGAATTATTTCAAACACCCTGTCCTCCGTGTTTATAAATCCAACTGCTGCCATCATGAGATTATCAAAAATCAGATTACAGAAACACGAATCATCAACATTATTATTTGATAGTTCTTCCATAATTTGACAAGGGGTTCCTTCATTCCAGTCTCTATATTTCTTTGGTAGCCAATCTGTCCCCCAAATCCATTCTTTACCTGTACATGGGTGAATGTCATAAAATTCTTCGAGAAAATCATAATAAATTGCAAAGTCACCTTTATTATTAAATTCGTATGTAAGCCATAGAACCCTTTTCTTATTACTTATCCGATAACGGAAATGCCTTATCTGATATGAATTTTCAAAGTATGAAAAACCATGAAAATCTACATGTAAAAAAGGATACTGTTTTTCGACCTTTTTCCCAACCCTTTTCAAAGCATCAGATATAGGGCCTTTAAGCGCTTCATCTATAACCTTATTCTTTAATGAAATAACTAAAAGAGCCGTTTTCATGAAATTTTTATTGAAAGAAATTTCATGTAATATCTGACTTGCAGAATTTACTTTATTCTTTTTAAACAATGATGTCAGGGAAATCTTCATCTGAACTAATCCAATTTCTTAAATTCAAAATCGTTTTTACTGCAACATGCTTTCTGATAATCAAATCCATACAGGCGCATGTATGTTTCCTTAATTTCCTTGGCACCGTTATAGAACGGATCGGTAGTGTGCTGTTGTGTAGTAACGGTTACTTCCATTTCCGGAGTCAAAACTGTTCCATTTGTTTTCTTTACTCTCTTTGGAATTACTCTAAATACTTTTGACATAATACATAAAGTTTAAAAGTTATATATCTTATTCATTATTTTTATACAGACAAATATATAGGTACCAATATGCCAATTTGAGGAATAGTAACAAAAAAAATAATATTATCTACATTAATCTCAATTTCTATTAAATATCTGCTTCCGATTCTCATTTGACATTTCTTCAGTACCGCCATAATATGTGATTTCCCATAACAACCCCGCTGTAAGTTCTTTGGATGTTATAGAAACATCTTCATCAATGACTATTTCCATACCTATAATTCCTTCCCATGAAGGACATTCTGCCATAGGGCAAACAAGTTGACAGTCTGTTTTTGAATAAACCGAACAGTTCATATCAATCATAGGACTACATCTTTCCCATCGGCAAACCAACAGTATATAATAATCTGAAGGTTTCACGTTTAATGATTGGATGCCATAATATATTTTCTTCCCCCCATCATTATCTAACAGTTCATTCTGGAACATTTATTTTCCACAACTTCATGAAATTTGGGAATATATCCTCAAAACTGTATTGTTCAAGTAAATTTTTGAAATTCATAAATATATCTTTTATTTATTGCAAATCTATTAAAAGCGGTATGCCCAATTAAAGCATAAATATTTTTTTTATTTATTATTCCCCAATATAGCATAATTGGTAATGTTATTTTGCATCAGTGTAATTGTATGGATATGAACATAAATAGCAATACCAGTAAAAGAGGTTTGCGATTTTCAGTTGAAGATTTGCTTTGCCTTCAAATGCAAGATTATACTAGGGAAAGATGCAAACTTATATTAGAGCAACAAAATAAAGAAGGAATAACAACTATTCCATTTCACTGTGAACTATATCCTAAATGTTTACTGGATATACTTGGAAATGATGGTTATTGTAAGTGGACTGGCATTGGGTTGTGATACTGCAGCCCATAAAGGTTGTTTACAGGCAGGTGGTAAGACAATAGTAGTTGTAGCTTCCGGTTTGAATATCACTCATCCTAAATGCAATAATAAGATCCTACAAGAAGAAATGGTAAACAATAGAGGAGCAATTATCACAGAATATCCGTTTGGCATTAAAGCAAATCCTACAAGATTGGTAGAACGGTGCAGATTACAGATTGGTCTTTCACAAAAAGTAATTGTAGCACAATCCTCACCTGAAAGCGGAACCATGTATGCTGTGCAGTTTGCTAAAAATATTTAGGGACCAAGAATATATATGCAGTAGAATATGACATTGAAAGAAAAACGTGAACGTATCAGAGAGGGTATGCAGTTATTTATCGATTACTAGTAGGAATCTATGGATATAAACAAAAGATTATTCAATCTGTCCCAAAATGATAATCAAAAGGATGAAGCCGATTTACCGGCCGATTTACCCAAACTTCATCCTTTGTGATTATTTCAACATTGCCAGTTCCTGGATATTAAGCAGACAGAATCTTGTTCCGGTAGTTTTATCCAAACTCTTGGCGGAAGCATGGAAATGCCCGTAAAACCAGTTGGAAAGAGGATGCCCGTTTTCTATGAGCCATTCATACAACCGGGTAAATCTTTCCTCTCCTTATCCAGGTCGGAAGCAAGGCTATCATCATTAGCACAAAAATGCTCCATATCCCTCTTGACAAACGGAGGACAGAAATCTGGAGCTGAATGTGTGATTACCGTGTCAATCTTTATATTTTCTATATCAAGAATCCGCAACTGTTCCTCATCATACTTGAAAGACTCATTTTTCCAATACAAAGGCAACCGTTTTTTACCGAGAATCTGATTATAGTCCATCTGAGAAAGTCTGAACTGCCTGTCAATGGAAACGGCACCGCCCACGCACAGGATATTGTGACCTTTTGTGTGTACGATGGTATAATCTAGCAAGGTTTTCATATACGGATAGTCAATCAGCTCTTTATCAAAGAACAAAGGGGCGTCATGATTGCCACGTACCATGAGCAAAAGAACATTTTGCTTTTCCAACTTCCTATGCAGTTTTTGTTTATACAGATTATCATAGTATGCCAATTTATTGAATCCGAATCCGCAATCCCCGGCTACAATGACAATTGCATTCTCTATTCCTTTTCGCGCGACATTGAAGGCGAGCGTTTCAAACTCGCCATGAATGTCGCCACATACTACTACAAAATCGTCCTTATATGATAAGTCAAGATATTGCATTTATATTCAGTCGGATTATATCTTAAATAGTTCAGATGTCTTTTCTATACTGTTTATTATAGTTTTATAAAACTCAGAAGATTCAAATGCACCACTTGTTAGTTCCTCTAATATGTTATATAAATTGCCCCCATTCCAGTTCTGGTATTTGTCAGGCATCAATTCCCATCCTAAAACCCAAATCTCATTTTTATTTCTAAAAACCGGTTGCTTTACAAGGAAATCATGACTAGTTCCCTGGTTAGGTATACCATAGTATATAGTTTTCAATCCTGCTTCAAAAACATATGCTAATCGAACTATTTTATCTGCTTCTTTTATGATATAATTAAATCCCCAATCAAGTTTGCCTCCATTTTCATTAAAGCTACTATATTCAAATTCTACAGTCAAAGGACTAATTCTATCTTGTGCGATTTTCTGAATGTTCTCCAAAGCCTGTCTGATGGGTCCCATAATGGCTTTTTTAATTATTTCATTCTGAAGTGAACAAAGTAAAACTGCATTTTTTAAATAATCATTGTTAGAAGCGATTTCTTCTACAAGTAAATTTTTATCTTCCATATTAGATGTTGTTATTTGGTCTAAAAGATGATTGTACTGAATGATAGTTTCTCTTACTTTGGGTTTATCGTATGCTATTGATGCACATTTCTTTAACCACATTCTTATATTATTCGCATACGATATTGTTTCATAATTGAAATCCTTACCTTTCCCTATAGAGTCTGACGATGGATTGCTGCCGTCAAGGGTTAAATATAATATTTTGAATTTATCAGGAGAATAAAAGTGCCCAAGTCCCCAGTTATAGTATCTGCGTAATTGATTTGCTTGATCTCCAGCATAAATTTTATTCTCAATTATAAGAGTAGGAAGCCTTGATTCATTAGTCATTTCAATAAGTATATCAATACGTCCTCCACTCATGCCATCTTCACTGATACATCCTATATTATATTCTGTTGTAATGATAGCTTTGCTAAGGTCATGTATCTTTTCGTCATTATACAAAACTACCCTTAAAAATGCAGCAAGGAAAGCATCGCCACATCCATGGCTTCCTTCCGGATTTAGCAATTCGGCAAGCATGGCTGAATGTAAACGCACTTCTTCACTCCAAAGGCCAAGTACATTGAATACATTAAAATTTTCTCCTCTTTTACTTACCTCAGTTTGTCTGAATATTTGTTTTTTCTGTAATTCTCCTATTTTACCAAGTAAGGTTTGAATTGTCTTTTCCATACTAAATATATTAATTCTTATCATTTATTTCTCTCAAATACAGCCTCGCACACATTTCCGCATCATCACCGGCACGGTGGTGTGTACCTTGCTCTATTCCCAACTGTTCACAAAGATAATCCAGCGAATTACATCCAAAGGAATAAATCCTTCGGGCCATCTGCAAAGAGCATATCCATTTCAGTTCAGGCAGATGAATTCGGTAGAGTTCTGCAGAATGATGCAAACAGCTTCTGTCGAAAGGTACGTTATGAGCTACAAAAGTATCGAACTCATCCAGATAAGTCCGTTCTATTTCTTCCCATACTTGACGGAAATCAGGAGCATCTTCTGTATCATGCGGTCGGATACCGTGTACTTTTATGTTCCAATATTGATAACGGTTGTCTTCCGGGCGTACCAACCATGAACGGGTCTCTGCTATTTCTCCGTGTCTTATTACACAGATTCCCACCTCACATATTGAGGCACGTTTGGAGGTAGCCGTTTCAAAGTCTATTGCTATGAAATTTATATCTGATTTATCAGTCATTATTTGTTTTTTTATAGTAAGACAATATATTCTCTGCAAACCTGCATATTTCATCCTTTACCCATTGTGGCTCGATAACTTCTATATGGTCTGTCTGTTGGAGCAATGTTTGAAGGAAATCGTATGTAGGCCGGACTGTCATTTCGAATGTAGTAGATTCATCATCAGATGCAATTTCATGCTGAGAATCATGTATAGGTAAAGTAGCTAGGTATTTTCTTGCCCATCCGTATGCCTTAATTACCACACGCTCAATATCAATATCTCCGTCAGCTATAATGCCTACGCATCCTTCAAAATATTCATTTATATCAAATGACTCCGGAAGTTTAAATGTTATATCCGTAACTTTGACATTGAGAATCCTGTCAAGTGCGTATGTCCTTATTTCCTCTGAATATACAGACCATCCTATAAGATACCAACGGCGATTATAGACCTTAAGATGATATGGTTCTACTTGAAACGTGCTTGCATGAGACCTGCCAAAGCCTTGATGGGTTATCTCCACTACAGAGTTCTGATGCATAGCCTGAAGTATGGTTTGTAAATATTTATTCCCTGAAGGAATCTTTTCGAATGAGATGCGTTTCTCCAACTTTCTGTCTGCCTGAAGCTGGTTCAGTGTAGCATACGAATCTATCAGCCATGAACGAAAGGAATTCCCTTCTAATAAATCAGCATCTTCTATATAGTATCCATATCCACGTTTGGCATCGCATGATATGATTATATCAAAGATTGTCTGTACAGTATCTTTATGATTCATGAATGTTTTCCATGGTAATGGTTTGCCATCACCCAATCCACAGTCTTCCCATTTGTCACTTATTTCTTTAAATGTTATATATGGATGACATCTGATTAAGTCCACAAGCCATACATACCGTCCAAATTTATTTGCTGCCATGATTTTTGTTTTATCTTTTTAAAAGACATGTATTCTATCTGAAATTCACAAATATAGACTGAATTATTTTAATATTGGGTAAAACCGATTCTGTTATAAGGCAGATTTATTATTTCTTCTTTACAAAGCTTTTGAATAGTATCAAAAGAAGGTGTTTTACCATTAATAATCTCCATCATAGTATATTTACGTACAACATTATCGATCTCACCACCACTGAAATCATAAAGCGAAGCTAACTGTATCGCATCATTATAATTCAGAGTCGGCATTTTATTGAGCCAGATATTGCACTTCACTTCTACGGACGGTTTACTGAAATGTATCTTAAAAAGGAATCTTCTTTCAAAGGCTTTATCAAGATTATCAGAAAGATTAGTAGTGGCTATAAGGATCCCTTCAAGTTTTTCCATTTCTTCAAGAAGGATGTTCTGGATGGTATTTTCTGTCTGATCCACGCTGTTACCCGAGGATATGTCACGACGTTTTGAAAAAATAGCATCGGCTTCATTGAAAAGTAATATTGGCTTCAGCTTGGAGCGTTTACATAATCTTCTGTATCGGTTGAATATGTCTTTTACTATTTTTTCACTTTCGCCATACCACACACTTTTGGAAGCACTTATATCTACATGAATAATGTCACGACCGGTCTCCCGTGCCCATTGCATAACAGATTCAGTTTTTCCTGTTCCAGGATTTCCATATAGCAGTATGGAAACTCCTTTAGGTAATCCTTTTAATTCAAGTCTGTCAACCAGTGATTTATAATTGACTTCTGAAAGGGTTTCGCCAACTAATGAGAGTTGTTCACTTTCTCTACCCGAGAAGAAGAGTTTCTTTTCTTTTATCTCAGAAGATAAAATAAGATCTTTCCTGTCAACTTTTTCAATAAAAAGTTCTGCATCATCTTCAAAATAAAGGAGCTTGCCTTTATCAGTCAATTGTAGAACCGTGTATTCTCCGAACAGACTACTCATGGTAACCATTTCCACAAGATCAAGACGCTGTAATTTATGTTTCTCTTCCTTGAAAAGTTTTATATTCTCATTCCTTTCCTTAATAGGATAAAGTCTGGCTAATTCACGGCTTATATTAATTATATCGCTATTGGCACAGGCATCACAGAGCATATAAAACAATGCACGATAATCTTCTTCAGATACCAGTTCTTTTATCTTCCTGATACATGTAAGATTGGAATTATAGTTCTCCATATTTTTTATCCTTATGGCTAATTTTGAAAGAGCCTGTTTCTTTTCTATGTCATGTTCACGACTATAGATATAATCTTTAACCTTACGCGCAAAAGAATATGGATTGAGTTCTGAATACTGTTGACCAAATGCACCATAATCATCTCCTAAGAACAAGTGTTTACCACAGTTTGTAAGAAAGATATCACTATTGTCTCCTGACAGTTCAATCAAATCTGCTTTTATCAATGGATGGGTACCTTCAACAAGAAGCTTACGTTCGCGAAATTGCAATCCAAACACTTCATACATATCAGAAAGAGTTCTGTTTAATGAAGAACGTCCGTCTCCATCTTGATTGAAAAAATCAAAACATACTTCATAGAAAAGGGTACGGGACTGGATGTCAGTTATAGTATTCTTCAAATCTTTAACGATTTGCATTTCATGGTTATCCTGCTCTAGTGTTTCAATAAACTGAAACAATGCTTCAGCAGTCACATCACTATCCTGAATCTGTGAATCTACAAGCTTACAGAAATCATACCTGTCAAACTCTTTGTCAAGCATTCGTGCTTTACGGCATTCCGGCTTGATATTCTCCAATATGCAATTTATAACATAATTGGTAACCATATAATCCTGGCGTGCTATACGGCATTCACTTAGATTTGTCTGAACTATAAAACCTTTTTTCAATAATGATTTAATAACCGGGACATACTCCATGATATCCAACTGAGTACAATCAAAGTATGATGCAATATCATCAATATCACAACTTCTTCCACTGCAGCTACGATCGAATAAAGCTGTAAAAATAATTACTTCTTCTTTATTGTCTAAACCTAAAAGTTCTTTAAGACAATTCAGAGACAATAGCATTTCTTTACCACCCAATCGTTTAAGTTTACTCTCATGAAGCTTTGAGGCTACTGCCTTAATCAACTGTATCAATGTTTTTTCCATATCATTTTGTTTTATGCCACAAAATTGCATAAGTACTTATGCTAAATTTAGGCATAGATATAGAAAAGCAATTAATTTTGTTCTAGAACTTATTTTATAGTTTTCTATTGCAATTTTCTCATAACATTTATATTGCTAACGTGTTGACGGAGTTAAATTGATAAAAGATTGGTGAATAGGAAGTTGCGCATATCATTGAAACTTAATAAATTAAAGATGTCTAAACTTTTATAAACAAATATAGTATGCATAACTTATATACAATAGACGTTATATAGAATAAGGTTTTAGGGTATTGATAGCCAATAGCTCTATCCCTTATTCTGTATAAACTCTAATATTCGGAAAATCTCTGAACATATGTAACCAAGTAGCTGGTAATTTAGTCTATGAATCAGGAAATGTTTCCCAAAGGGGGTAGTTCCTAAACTCCTAGATGTTGAAGTTATGGTATTGAATTTGACATCAAAGCTGTAGGTATTAACAGTAAGCCTTTGTTGTTTACAGAATTATAGGGATATCAGATTAATATTCACAATCTTATATCTCGTGGACAATACTAATGACAGGGTAAGATAACTTCTCTCTGTATAATATAGTCTGTGAAAGAATGGCTTCCGATTAATGGTTGTACGGAAACAGCAACGTAAATACACTTCCCTCGCCGGGACAGGAACGCACGTCGATGGTGCCGCCGTGCTGGTGCATAATCTGGCGGGCCAGCGTGAGGCCAATACCCGAACCTCCGGGCTTGGTGGTGAAGAAGGGGACGAAGATACGTTCCTGCACTTCGGGCTCGATGCCGGTGCCATCGTCTGTCACGCGGAGGAAGATACGTCCGGTGGGAGTGACACCTGCAGAGAGGGTGATACAACGGGCTTCGTTCTCGCGAGCGTTCTTGATCAGGTTGATGAGCACCTGTTCCACCTGTCCTTTGTCGGCCAATAGTCGGAGCGGGGCAGGGGGCGGTGTAAGGTGCAGGTCGTTGTCTTCGGTCTGCATGAAGCGGACGACATCTTCCAGCAGGGCTGTAGCGTCGAGAGGTTGCAGCAGGGGTGGGGGCAGGTGCGACACCTCCCGGTAACTGCCTACGAAGCGGGTCAACGCATTCCCTCGTCGGGCAATGGTGGCAAGCATCTGCCGCATGTCTTCTTTTTCCTGTTCATTCCCTTCCAGTCCTTCTACCTGCTTGCCCAGCAGTTCGGCCAGGGAGACGATGGGGGTGACTGAGTTCATGATTTCGTGGGTCAGCACCCGTATCAGTTTCTGCCAGGCCAGCGTCTCTTGGGTATCGAGTGCCGAATGGATGTTCTTCAGGCTGGCGATGATCAGTTTCCGTCCTTGCAGGATGAATTCCAGGCCCGATAAGGCCAGTTGCGTACCTTCTTCCTGCCGGTGTACCTGTATTACGTGGAGCGAGCCGGGATGCAGATCACGCAGTAGCTGTGGCAGGTCGGGATGGAAGAGACGGAGGTCGTCCACGGTCTTCGGAGCCTTCAGGACCCAGGTGTCTTCCTGCTGTTCGTCCACGGCGGAGGCCAGCAGGCGTGTAGCGGCCTCGTTCTTCCACTCGATGCCGCCTTGTGGCGTATAGACCAGTACGGCGGTGTCGATGTGGTTGGCCAGTGTCTGGAAATAGAGCAGACGGCCTTCCTTGCGTTGCAGGTTGGCACGGTAGTGCTCCAGCGCCTCCTGCATGCTGTCCAGCAATTCGGGCGGCAGGCCGCGATGCCCGTTTGCGTAGTTACTGCCGAAGGCTTCGGGAAACTCGGAGTAGCGCACCGATTGCACAAACTGCTCCATGAGTCGCGATGTGCGCTTCATATACCGGCAGATGGCCCAGGCAATGCCCAGCGTCAGCAGGGCGGCCAGGCACGTGTTGATATAGAAACCGTGTACCGCCATCCAGGCCGTGAGGAGGCACGAGGCCAGCAGGGCGGCGGTAAGCAGCAGGGGGATACGGGTCCAGTGGTTTTTCATGTTGCTATTCATTACAATTTATACTTCTCAATTCTCCGATACAGCGACGTCCGCGTGATGCCCAGCATCTCGGCGGCCAGGGTGATGTTGCCGTTACACAGGCGGAGCACTTCGTCGATGCTTTCGCGCTCGATGCGCTCCAGATTGTAGCGTTCCTTCTCGTCCAGCGGTTCATGCGTCAGGCGGCTTTGCAGGTGGAAGTCACGTGCGGCAAGCATCGGGCCCGAGGTGAGGATGACCGCCCGTTCCACGGCATGTTCCAGCTCGCGCACATTGCCCGGCCAGCGATATTGCTGTAACTGGCGGCGTGCCTCGCGGCCGATGCCCTTTATTTCCTTGTGATACTTGCGGGCATAGCGTTGCACGAAGAAGTCGGCCAGCAGGAAGAGGTCGTCGCCCCGTTCGCGCAGGGGAGGCAGGCGCAGTTCGATGGTGTTGATACGATAGAGCAGGTCCTGACGGAACTCGCGTCGGTCGATGGCGGCATACAGGTCGGTATTGGTGGCACAGATCAGCCGCACGTCTACAGGATAAGTAGTTGTGGAACCCAGGCGCGAGGCACGCCGCTGCTCGATGACGGAGAGCAGTTTGGCCTGCATGGGCAGGCTGAGGTTGCCTATCTCGTTCAGGAAGAGTGTGCCGCCCGTGGCTGCCTCCATACGTCCCGGCTTGGGGCGGCGGGCATCGGTGAAGGCACCTTTCTCGTAGCCGAACAGTTCGCTTTCGAACAGTGATTCGGGGATGCTGCCCAGATCGATGTCTATGTAGGGTCTCGTGCGGCGGGGCGACTGCTCGTAGATGTAGCGGGCCAGCAGGTCCTTGCCCGTGCCGTTTTCGCCCAAGAGTAGAAGATTGGCATCGGTGTCCGAACACTTGCGCACGGTTTGCAGCAGGGCCTGCATGGCGGCCGACTCGCCGATGATGTGTGTCGGTTCGGCTGGCGTGGCCAACGCTTCGGCACGTTGTTCAAGGGTCTTCTTTTGTTCTTTCAGCACCTTTACTTCGTGTCGGCTGAAGCTGAGTTGCAGGGCGGCGGACACGGTGGCCAGCAGTTTGTCGTTCTGCCAGGGCTTGGGGATGAAGTCCGTGGCTCCCTGCTTGATGGCCTGCACTGCCTTCTCCGTGTCGCTGTAGGCGGTGATGAAGATGACCACCGCCTGTGGGTCGAGTTTCAATATCTCCTCCAGCCAGGCAAAGCCTTCGCGTCCGCTGACGGCGTCGCGGCGGAAATTCATGTCCAGCAGGATGACGTCGTGCCTGACGCGTGACAGCAGGGGCAGCATCTCGCGCGGGTCGTCGAGGGTAGTCACCTGTTCGGCCAGCGGACGAAGCAGCATCTTTAGGGTGAAGAGGATGTCTTCGTTGTCGTCTACGATGAGTATCTTTCCTTTTTTCATGGTGAGTACAAAGATACGTATTCTTTTTCGATAAACGCTGTACGGTAGCGTGCGATTGGTGTACGGATTCGGACGTTTTTTATCTCTCTATTCAATGATAATTGGTTGATGAATAGCTGTTTGACGGTTTGGCACAGATATTGCCCTGTTTTCTTCGTAAATCCATTGTATATCGTGATGAACAGACTTTCTTTACCTTTATTGGCCTTACTTCTGCTGGCTATAGGAATCTCGTGCAGGCAACGCCGTCCGGGTATGAGCCGGGAGGAGGCGGTGGCGGAACTGGAGACACAGGCTGCCGAACAGGAAGCCCGTCGCCAACAGGCTGCTGCCACTCTAGATACCTTTGCTGCCGATTATTGCCCACCCGCGGGTATCAAGTATCAGCCGACCATGATCCGTACGGGTGGCAAGGTGCTCGACGTACCTGCTGCCCTGAAGAATGTACGTGTGTTGAAGCCCAATGAGCTTGGCACCCTTACCTTCCATCCTACCGGTTACGAGGGATACGGCCTCGGTGCGGAGTTGAACCCCGTGGACGACGGCTGGCTGCTGACGGACTACGAAGGTATCTGCCTGCTCGACAAGGACATGAAGCTGCGCAAGGTGCTTTTCAAGAATGAAGTGGAAATCAGCGAAATGAAGATGGGCGACGGCATCGGATATGGCATACGCAGCAAACGGCGTCTTAGCCAGGTGGGTTACGACTCTTCCACTCGCCAGCTTCGCGGACTCTATGCCGGTCAGGAGACTGAAGCGGACGACCGTCTCCGCTATGAATATGCAGTCGCCACCCTGCCCTGGGACGTGCTTGCAGAAGCCGCCGAACCGTGGACACCCGACCACCTGCCCAGCAAGTTGCCCATCGGCAGGACGCAGGGCAATGCCTTTGCCGTTACGGCTGGCGGCTGGCTGATGACCGAGCCTTTCAGCTCGCGACTCTGCACCTTCGGGCAGAAGGGCGACACGCTGTGTCGCTTCACGGTGAACGATGCCGAGGACTATGTGCCTACCTCCACCTACCGAAGCGGTGAGGATACTGACGTCTATCATTATGACGGGAAGCTCCGCCTGCGCATGGCCTACGACAACACCGTCTACGAGCTGACGGATGCCTCCACGCTCAAGGCCGTCTGGCGGTTGGACTTCGGCCCCCTGAAACGCCCCACGGGCAAGTATGTGGTGGGTAGCCTGAATAACAGTCTCGACGGATATTATCTGATTAATAACTGGATAGAAACAAACAGATACCTGTTGGTTCAACTGTCGCGCAGCTACGATTCGCCCAATGCCCGCACCCAGGGAACAGTGACGCTTCATACACTGGTGTACGACAAACAGACGGGCGACTTCTTCAGCCTGCCTGGACGGACCGACAAGGATGGCCGATACACCTACGCCAACCTGCCTTTCCAGGTAGAAGGGAAGGAACTCTCTCTCCTGCCTTCGTTGACGATAAGAGACCGGGCCGCTGCCTGCTTCAAAGGAAAGCGGCTGAAGGAGATGCTGCCCGACTTGCCCTTGTCGAAGCAATGGAAAGACGAGGAAATCGTCGTTGTACAGATGGAATGACGCTAAAGTCTCCCCTTGACGGGAGCGACAGAAAACAGTATATTTGTAAAACCCGAATAAAAACAGAATTATGCTAAGACATTACATCAAAGTGGCGCTTCGGCTCATCCGCCGGAGCCTGCTGTTCTCCTCCATCAACCTGATGGGATTTGTGTTGGGCCTGACGGCTGCCTTCCTCATCTACCTGTGGGTGGTGGACGAACTGACGCACGACGACTGCTTCCGCGACGGCAGCCGCATCTATCGTGTGACGGAGCTTCGCCGCGAAGCGGGCGGGGAGGTGAAGGAGTCGCCCCGCCTGCCACGCACGCTGGCCATGGATTTCCGGCAGAAGTTCCCGCAGGTGGAGGACGCGACGGCCATCAAGTACGGCGATCAGTACTCCTACGAGGCAGAGGGCGGAAAGAAGATGACGGTGACCGAAGTTTACGTGGACAGCACCTTTTTCCGTTTCTTTACCTTCCCCGTAGTAGAGGGTACTACCCAGCGTATTAACGAAAATCCGAACAACGTGGTTATCTCCTCCGAACTGGCCCGCAAGTTCTTCGGCCGGGGCACGGCCGTCGGGCAGAAGCTGACCTTTTCGTTCGGTAGCTTCACCAACGACGTCTATACGGTGGTGGCCGTGGTGGACATTCCCCGCAAAAGTCACATCCGCTTTGAAATGGCCATGTCCATGGATGCATATGGCAGGGGAGGCGTAAGCATCGATTGGGATACCTTCACGGAAAGCATGCACGTCTATGTCAAGATGAAGCAAGGATCGACCATGCTCCGTAGCGAGGCGCAGGCCATGAGCCGCCTGCTGGCCGACCGTGGCGAGAAGAACGTACGTCTCGGCTTCCAGCCCTTGCACGACATCTACCTGCATACCCGTTTTGCCGACCCCGACGTGGAGAAGCACGGCAACCTCTCCACCGTCTATCTGTTCATCGCCTTAGCGGTGCTTGTCATCTTCATGGGGGCGTTCAACTTCACTACCCTGTCCACCGCCCGCGCCTCGCTGCGCTACAAGGAGGTGGGCGTGCGCAAGGTGACGGGAGCCAAACGCCGTGTGCTCATCGGGCAGTTCCTGTCCGAAGGAATGGTGCAGGCATGCATCGCCTTGGTGTTGGCCATGGCACTGACCGAGCTGACACTGCCCTTGTTCAACCGGGTGATGGAGACCGACCTGCGATTGGAGGCGAGTTGGAGCGTGGTGCTCTACATGCTTTTCGGCATCGTGGGTGTGGGTTGCCTGGCTGGCAGCTATCCGGCTTTCTATCTCTCGTCCGTCAATCCGTTGCTGGCCTTCAAGGGCGGGCGCAAGACGGGGCGCAAGGGCGGACTGATACGCGGATTAGTGTGCGTGCAGTTTGTCATCGCCTTGGTGCTGATGCTGCTGACGGGCATCGTCTTCAAGCAGCTACACTACATGCAGAACAAGGACATGGGGCTGGACAAGGAAAACATTGTTTGCATTTATACCAGCCTGTGGTACAACGTAGGCGACTTCAAGCAGGAACTCCTGCGCAATCCCGACATCAAAGGCGTCTCCATGTCGTCGCCCATCGAGAACTTCGGCGAAGGCACTAATTTCAAGGACGGCAGCAAGGTGGAGTGGACCGATGTGGACGGACGCACCGACTCTGTGCGCATGGTGCAGCTGTGGGCCGACGGCGACTTCGTGAAGACCTTCAGCATGCAGTTGGTGAAGGGCAAGCTGATGGATGACGACTTCAACAACTACTGGGATCAGGGTGAGACCAAGACCGCCGTCATCAACGAAACGGCCTGGCGCGCCATGAAGGTGGCCGACCCCATCGGGATGGAAATCCGTTCGGAGTGGGGAATACCGCTGCGCATCGTGGGGGTGGTGAAGGATTTCAACTTCCAGTCCATGCGCGAGCAGATCAAGCCTGCCTACATCTGGTACAGCCCCGAAGCCGTGCAATACCTCTACATCAAGATAGCTCCCGAGCGGCGGCAGCAGACGTTGGCCTTCATCAAGGAGAAGTTCGAGGAGTTTGCCGCGCGCGACAATGCCTTCATCAAGGATTTCAATTATCAGTTCTTTTCCGATAAGTTGAACCAAAGCTATGCCAGCGAGCACCAGCAGAGCCGCATGCTGCTGTTCTTCACCGTGCTGGCCATTGTTATTGCCGTGATGGGTGTGTTCGGCCTCGTGGCACTCTCCACCGAGCAGCGCACCAAGGAGATAGGCATCCGCAAGGTGAACGGCGCACATTCCGACCGCATCGTGCGCATGTTCTGCCGCGAGTATCTCGTCTGGGTGGGTATTGCCTTCGTCGTGGCCTGCCCCGTGGGTTACTGGCTGATGAGTAACTGGCTCAGCGAGTTTGCCTATCAGACGCCCATCAGCTGGTGGCTCTTCCTGCTGGCCGGTCTGCTGACGGTGCTCATCACCCTGCTGACGGTCGTAGGACAGACGTGGCGCAAGGCGTCGCAGAATCCGGTGGAGTCGTTGAGATACGAGTAAATGAAGAATGAAAAATGAAGAATGAAGAATTTAAAGTATCGGTTTGATTTCTTCACTCCTAAATTCCTAAAATAACAATATGAAAACAGATAACGTAATCAAGGCCGTGGGCCTGACCAAAATATTTCGCACCGAAAGCGTGCAGACAACCGCATTGAATGAAGTGAACCTGGAAATCTATCCGGGTGAGTTTGTAGCCATCATGGGCCCGTCGGGCTGTGGCAAGTCCACGTTACTCAACATCATGGGCCTGCTGGATAATCCCACCTCGGGCGAACTGTGGTTCATGGGACAGGAAGTCTCCAAATGGAAGGAGAACGACCGCACCGACCTGCGTAACGGCAACCTGGGCTTTGTCTTCCAGAGCTTCAACCTGATAGACGAACTGACGGTGTTCGAGAACGTCGAACTGCCGCTGCTCTATGCCGGCGTACCCGTCCGCGAACGGGTGGAGCGCGTGAACCGTGCCCTCGACCGTATGCAGATTACCCATCGCTCGGAACACTACCCGCAGCAGCTCAGCGGCGGTCAGCAGCAGCGTGTGGCCATTGCTCGCGCCATTGTCACCAATCCGAAAATCATCCTGGCCGACGAACCGACGGGTAACCTTGACTCGGCCAACGGCAACGAAGTGATGTCCCTGCTGAAGGAGCTCAACGCCGACGGCGCCACGGTAGTCATGGTGACTCACTCCGAAGAGAACGCCCGCGAGGCACGCCGCATCATCCGCATGATGGACGGCGTCATCCTGACGGAAAGCAGCCGACGATCGTCGGGAAGCTTCTGAAGCCCTTCGTGGAGCTGCGGACGATCGTCGGGAAGGTTTCGTAGGGGTACGGAAGTGCGCGGAAAGCTGTCGGCAGGGTTCCGTAGGGGTACGGAAGTGTGCGGAAAGCTGTCGGCAGGGTTCCGTAGGGGTACGGAGGTGCGCGGAAAGCTGTCCGCAGGCTTTCGAGGGCCTGCGGCGGGCTTCCTCCTTACTTCTTCCGTGCAGCCACGGCCAGTATCACGCCCAGCGCCACGCCCAGCAGGGCGGCGAACAGTACGCGCATCTCGCCCGGCAGCAGGAAAGTGATGGTGTGGGCGGGGAACCAGAAGAACGGAATGGTCTTCTTGAACACGAAGCCCCACTGCACCCGCCAGTTCAGGTTCTGCATGATCTCGCCCATCGGGATGGGGGTAAAGAGGCCGCGCAGGGTGCCACCCGTCGCCAGGATGTGCGTGTCCGTAATTTTGTGGAACGTCATGAAGACGGGTGCGAAGATGCTGTTCAGGCTGACGGAGATGGCGAAGGCCAGCAGTACTTTGCTCGGGGTGACGGGGCCTGCCATGATGGCGGCAGGGTCATCGACGCCCAGGTAGCCCGCCGCGGCAGGCACACCTGTGGAGAAGACGATGAACGCCAGGTTGATGCCCATGCCCAGCACGCCCCACACGACGGCACGAGGCAGGACGCCGAACCCTTTGCGCAGGTATTGGCCCGTGCTGATGCGCAGGCCCAGCAGCTCGCCCAGCGTGGAGAGGACGGCAAACTTCAGGAAGCTCATCACCATGCCGTGTTCGGCATTGAACGACTGATAGCCCGCATACAGGTTGGGGGAAAGGACGAAAGGTGCGAACAGCGCCACTACAATCAGGCAGAAATAGAAATCGGTGCGTTTCATGGTTATTAGGTTGTATTTGTACATTTTGGTTTATGGCGGCACAATGTACTAATTTTTATGAATTCGGCAAATCTTTGTTCGCTAAAAATGCTATTGTAAAAGATAAATGTCTATCTTAGACTCCGTTTTGTTACTAAACCGATATAATCATGAAAAAATTAGCTGTTCTTTTTGTCGTGTCGGCGGGCTTGTGTATGGCTGCCTGCCGTCCTGCCGCACAGAAGCAGGAGGGCGCTGTACCGCAGGCGGCGTCTGCCGTCCCTGATTCTGTAATTACGTGTAGCGGCCGTCTGGTGATGGGGCACGAAGCCTATTCGTTCACCCCTGACGGCGATACCTTGTCCTATTGGGTAGTCGACCGTTCGGGCGAGCTGAAGAAACGCTACGAGGAAGCTCTTCCGGCCGATGCCAAACCCTACACCCCTGTTTCTGCCGAATTGAAGGTGAAGATGATGGGGCCTTCGTCCGAAGGCTTTGCCGCCGAATATGATGGCGTGGTAGAGGTACAGGCGATTATTCGCGTGGGCGAGTAGGTTCGCCGCCTGCCTTCCGGGCCAGTTCGGCACGGATGCGGCTCAGCGACTGGGGGGTGATGTAGAGATAGGAGGCGATGTGCTTCAGCGGTACGTGTTGCAGCAGCTCGGGCATGCGTTCGAGCAGTGATAGGTAGCGCTCCTTGGCCTGCGTGGCTCCTTCGTTGATGAGCCGTTCCTCGAACACCAGAAACTCTCGTTCGAACATCCGCCGTCCCAGGTTGGCAGCTGCTGCCGACGAGTGGAAGAAGGCCTCCAGCTCCTGCCTGCCGATGCGGTAGAGCAAGCTGTCGCTCATGGCCTCGATGGACGTGCCTGACGGCCTTCCGCCCATATAGCCGCGGGTGGAGAAAAGCGATTCGCCCGTGGTGGCAAACCAGATGCTCACATCTACTCCGTTGCGCAGGTAATAGCCGCGCCAGATGCCCTGGCCTATCAGATGGAACGAGGTGTTGAGCTCGCCTTCGCGCACCAGCATCTCGCCGCGGCGGTAGGTTACGGGTTCCATCAGCGCCAGCAGGGAAGCGGCGTCCTTGCTGTTCAGGTTGTATTTCTTGCTGAATATATCGACGAATTTTTCCATATCTCTTTATTTTCATTCTCCGAGTTTCTCTTTCCTCTTTCTGCCCCGGCAATAGATGGTCAGCACGAAGAGCAGCGTCAGCGTCTCGGCGGCAGGTACGGCCAGCCAGATGCCGGGCACACCCATCATGGCGGGCATCAGCCAGAAGCACAGCAGCACCAGGATGAAGCCGCGCAGCAGGGTGACGGCCATGGCGGGACGGTCGCGCTCCACACTCTGAAAGTAGCCGATGGACACGATGTTCACGCCGAAGCACACGAAGCCGGCGGCAAAGAGCGGAAGTCCCTCTACGGCGATGCGGTAGGCCGGGTAATGGGTATCGACAAACATGCCTACAATCCCTTCGGTGAAGAACTCCGTGACGAGGAACACCACCACGCCGCACACCACCGCCGTCCACAGGGCCAGGCGGAAGGCCGACCGCACCCGCTCGGGTTGTGCCGCTCCGTAGTTGTAGCTCAGGATGGGCTGTGCCGACTGGGCGATGGCATTATATACCATAAAGATGATGGGGAAGAAGTAGCAGGCAATGCTGAAGGCCGCCACGCCGTCCTCGCCCAGGTAGCGGATGAAAACGTAATTGCCCACGAACATCATGGTAGCGATGGCCGCTTCGCACAGGAAGGTGGAGAGGCCCAGGCGCATCATGTAGCCCACGTTGCGCACCGTCAGCCGCAGGCTCTTCAGGCTCAGCTTGATGCGCTCCAGGCGGATGACGTGCCGACGTTGCAGGAGATAGAAGAGGATCATCAGCGCCCCGAAGATGTAGCCCAGGCTCGTGGCCAGTGCGGCGCCGAACATACCCCATTGGAGAACGTAGATGAACAGCCAGTCGAGGAAGATGTTGATGAGCGCGGCCACGATGTTACAGGTCATGGCATAGTTGGGCGAGCCGTCGAGCCGCACGAAGAACATGCCCGAGCTAAGCAGCGCGCTGAACACCAGGAAGGGCACGAACCAGTACATGTACTCCACGGCCAGCGGGAGCAACCGTTCGCTGCTGCCCAGCAGGCGCGCCACCTGCTCCACGTTGCCCAGGATGGCCGCGGCATAGGCAATGAGCAGCAGGGACGAGACGATGACGGCCTGCGTCACGTTGATGCGAGCCACCTTCGGCTTGCCGTGCGACAGGTGGATGGACGCCACGACCGACGCCCCGATGCCGAACATCAGCGCCACGCCCGTGTTGATGAGGAACAGCGGAGCGGTGATGTTGACCGCCGCCAGCGCGTCGCTACCGATGCCTTTGCCCACAAAGATGCCGTCCGTAATGATGAAGATGGCCGAAAACACCATGCCCAGCACGGTGGGTATCAGCAGCTTCCTGAACAGGGTGGGGATGTGCATGCTGCCGAAGTCGATGCTGTCTTTCAGCGGAGTGTGATTGTCGTTTTTCGTTGTCATAGCTTTTTCGTTTTTGCGGGTGCAAAGGTAAGCCAAAGTTCGGCGCGGAAGATTAACAAATGATAATTAATGCAGGGAGCCTATCGGGGGCGGCAGGAGTTTTCCGAATCTTCTTCATCAATTTTGCGTAGCGGGCGGCAGGGATTGCCTACGGCCAGCGTATGGGCGGGCACGTCGCGCGTCACCACGCTGCCTGCGCCGATGACGGCCCCATCGCCGATGGTCACACCCGGCAGGATGACCACGTTGCCGCCTATCCACACGTTGTTGCCGATGCGGATGGGGTAGGCATACTCCAGGCCTGCGTTGCGGCGGCCGATGTCGAGCGGATGGCCGGCGGTGTAGATGCCCACGTTGGGGGCGATGAAGACGTTGTCGCCGATGGTGACGTCGGCTCCGTCGAGGATGACGAGGTTGGTGTTGGCAAAGAAGTTGCGGCCGATGCGGATGTGGTAGCCGTAGTCGCAATAGAAGGGTGAGATGATGCATCCGCCTTCGCCCATGTGCACGATGCGGCGTATCAGGCGGTCGCGCTCGTCCGTGCGGTCGGGCGGCAGTAGGTTGTACTCATGCAGCAGGCAGCGCGTCTGTAGCATTTCCTGTTGCAGCTCGGGGTCGTTGTTGGCATCGTAGAGCAGGCCTTCGGCTGCTTTCTGTTTCTCTGTTTTCATCGGCAGGAATATTTTTGGGGTAAAGTTAGCGCATATATGCGGAAAAACGATAATTTTGCCCGCGATAAATCTTTCAGTCACCCGTATGGAAAGGGTCTTGGTAGTATCGAACTCGAACGAGCTGGTCAGGATGAAGCCGGAGAGGATAGCCTATATCTCCTCGGACGGCAACTATGTGACGGTGGTGCTTCACGACCGCACGGAGCACGTCTTTGCCTTCAACCTCCTGCGTATGCAGAAGCTGGTCGAGACCCAGCTGGCCGAAGAGGCGGCCTGCTTCATTCGCATCGGGAAGAGCCTGATCATCAATCGCAACTACATCTATAAAATCAATCTGGCAAAGCAGGAACTGGTTTTGTCGGACAGCAGGCTGGACGGAGCTTTCAGACTCTCGGCTTCGCGCGAGGCCCTGCGGCAGCTGAAGGAATTGTTGGAAAAGGAGGCAGGATTATGAAGAGACACGAAGAAGACGAAATACAGGTATTGGGTCAGGCAGGTGGCGGACGGAAGCGGGGAGGCGGCAGACGTTTCCTTGGGTATCTGTTGCCCGCCTTGGTTGTAGCCCTTTTGATAACAGGCTGGTTTCTCCTCAGGAAAACGGCCGTTTCTCCACAGGAAAACGATGCTTTCCCCTTGGAAAGCGACCTGGCCCTTCTGGAAGACGAGCAGCAACTTGCGTTGGGTGTGGCGGAGGAGGTACGCATCAGCGTCGTGGACGATACGGTGAACGACGTCCCGATGCAGGTGTTTGTCATCGAGGGAGCCAAAGCGCGCCTGTGTATCGGGCGCCCTGCCGCGCAAGACACGACGGTGCTCATGGCCCTGCCTGCCGCCGATGTGCGCAAGGACAACCTGGGCATCGTGGGCGATTTCGTTTTGGACGGACGCCGCTATGGCAACGGCAAGCGGAAGGAGGGTTATGGCGCCCTGCTCGAAGGGCAGCTCTTTCTGGGTGTTTCGGCTTCGGACACGGTGATGAACTATTGCGCCTCGCGGCAAGGTTCCTTCTTCAGGCAATATGCGCTGGTGGCCGACGGAAAGATATGGCCCAACCGCCTGAAGGGCAAGTCGTTGCGGCGGGCGGTGGCGCGGAAGGCCGACGACGCCCGCGTCTATGTGGTGGTGAGCCGCCAGCGCGAGTCGCTCTACGACTTCTCGGAAGCCCTGGCCGACTATGGCATGCACGACGCCCTCTACCTGCCTGGTGGCGATGCCTATGCCTTCTGCAAGGTGGATGGTGATACCCTCTTTTTGGGCGTTTCGCAGGAGCATGTCTATCCCAATACGAACTATCTGGTCTTCGGGAAATAATATTTCGTGCGTTCAACGCACTATTTCATACATTATTTGTTATACTTCATAACAGGCGGCATCTGTCGGCTTGCGGACATGGGTGTTTTTGCCTATTTTTGTCGTGCAGGTCGATGATGCAAGTCCGACGCCTGTTTCATAAAAAGGAAAACTGGACTGAATGTATAAACTATTAAAACTTTATTTGAGATGAAAAGAAACTTTATTTGTCTGGCCGCTCTGTTGTTACTGATGTCGTGTGGTAGCAAGCAGGCCAAAAGCCCCGACAAGGCAGAAGCCCCTATTGGAGCGAGCGATGCCGCCCAGGGTTACACCTACTCCAAAGTACTCGATAAGAAAATCCGCATCTTCGAGGAAGGTGCACGCGTCCTGTCGGCCACCGACCCGCAAGCCACGATGGCAGGCTATGTCGTATTTCCGTCTGACTCGTCCAAGGCAGAAGTGTTCCTGCCGCAGGAAACCGTCGTATTGGACAAGCGTGTCCGTCCCGATGGTACGGCCGTATGGAATGTGGAGGACGACGATACCTACATGCTGGAAAAGTGTGGTAACGAATGGTTGGTGAGTCGGGGTGGAAAGGTGTTGTATGCTTCGACCGGTTGTGAAAACCAGCTCAAGGCCGAGTTCGTGGGTGCGAAAGGAGAAAAACTTTCCGCCATCTTCTTCACTCAGGCAGGGGTGGCGCAAATCCGCTACAACGGCATCGACTATCTGCTCCGCCAGTATGTCACCGCCTCGGGCTACGGCTATCGGAATCCGCTGGCCGACATTAGGGGGAAAGGACAGCAGGTAACCCTCTCGCTCGCAGGAAATGACACGTCCATCGACTTTGTGGAGCAGAAATAAGTGAATCGAAATAAGTAAGCTATATAGAAGATATAAACCATGAAAAAATCAATGATGCTGGCCGTGGCTGCCTGCGTACTGGCTTCGTGCCACACGGCCACTCAAAAAGAAGAGAGAGAATTTGTAGGGAACTGGTTAGAGGTGATGCCTGTCAACTCCCAATTTACGCAGGGGGTGACGCTGAACGCCGACGGCACCGCTGCTTCCATCGGCATGGTTACGCTGAAGTATGAATCGTGGAGCCTGGCCGATGGCAAGCTGGTGCTCAACGGCAAGAGTATTGGCAACGGGCAGACGCTGGACTTTTCGGACACGCTGGACGTGGTGTCCCTCACGGCAGACTCCCTGAAGTTGGGCAAGAACGGTGCTTATCGCATCGATTACTATCGGGTGAAGGAGGTGCCTGTCTTGGGCAAGGACAAGGCGTTGCTCGACTCCCTTCAGAAGGCGGAAGGTACGGGCCAGTTGCAGACGCGCGTCTATCGTGGCACGTTGCCAGCCGCTTCATGCCCGGGCATCGTCTACGATATCACCCTCTACAACTACGAGCATAGCGGCGACGGCGTGTTCAGAGCGAGCCTCACCTACCTGGAGGCTGAGGACGGGAAGGACCAGACCTACGAGTTCTGCGGACGCCAGTACACCTTGCGTGGCAATGCCGTAGACAAGAACGCTACTGTCCTTCAGTTTGTGCCTTTCGACAAGGCTGAGGACACGATGAACTTTCTGTTCGGGGGTGACAAACTGACCATGCTCGACCGCGAGTTGCGACCGATTGACTCGAATTTGAACTACACTCTGCAATTGCAATAGACTTTCGTTGGCTGGCTGCGGGCTTTTTCGTACTTTTGCACTTTCATTTTTTAAATCATTTGAATACCTCTATGAAGTCGGACATCGAAATAGCTCGCAGCATCGAGCTCAAGAAAATCAAGCAGGTGGCTGAGAGCGTCGGCATACCTCGCGAAGAAGTGGAAAACTACGGCCGCTACATCGCCAAAATTCCCATTCATCTCATCGATGAAGAAAAAGTAAAGCAAAGCAATCTGATTCTGGTGACGGCCATCACGGCCACCAAGGCTGGTATTGGTAAGACGACCGTCTCCATCGGCTTGGCATTGGGATTGAACAAGATAGGCAAGAAGGCCATTGTGGTCTTGCGCGAACCTTCTTTAGGTCCCTGCTTCGGCATGAAGGGTGGGGCGGCAGGCGGCGGCTATGCGCAGGTACTGCCCATGGAGAAAATCAACCTGCACTTTACAGGCGACTTCCACGCCATCACCTCTGCCCATAACATGATTTCGGCCCTGCTCGACAACTACCTTTACCAGCATCAGGCCGACGGCTTCGGGCTGAAGGAAATCATCTGGCGGCGTGTACTCGACGTGAACGACCGCTCCCTGCGCAGCATCGTGACCGGCTTGGGACCGAGCACCAACGGCGTGACACAGGAGTCGGGCTTCGACATCACACCCGCTTCGGAAATCATGGCCATCCTCTGCTTGGCCAAGGATCAGGATGACTTGCGCCGTCGCATCGAGAACATCATCCTCGGTTTCCGCTTCGACGGCACCCCCTTTACAGTGAAGGAATTGGGTGTGGCCGGCGCCATCACCGTCCTGCTGAAGGATGCCATCAACCCCAACCTGGTGCAAACTACGGAAGGCACGGCGGCATTCGTACATGGCGGTCCTTTCGCCAACATCGCCCACGGATGCAATTCCATCCTCGCTACGAAGATGGCGATGACCTTCGGCGACTATGTGGTGACGGAAGCTGGCTTCGGCGCCGATCTGGGTGCGGAAAAATTCTATAATATCAAGTGCCGCAAGAGTGGCTTGCAACCCAAGCTGACCATCATTGTGGCTACGGCCCAAGGATTGAAGATGCATGGTGGCGTGAGCCTCGACCGCATCAAGGAGCCGAGCATGGAAGGGTTGAAGCAGGGCTTTGGCAACCTGGACAAGCACGTACGCAACCTGCGTTCCTTCGGACAGACCGTCGTGGTGGCCTTCAATCGCTTTGCCAGCGATACGGACGAGGAGGTGGAAGCTATCCGCCGTCATTGCGAAGAGAAGCTGGGTGTGGGTTTCGCCATCAACAACGCCTTTGCAGAAGGAGGCGAAGGAGCCGTCGACCTGGCCCGTCTGGTGGTGGATACCATCGAGCAACGGCCTTCCCAGCCACTTGCCTTCACGTACGAAGAGACGGACAGCGTAGAGCGTAAGATCGAGAAAGTGGCCTGCAACCTCTATGGAGCGAGCGTGGTGACTTATAGTATTCATTCACGTAAAATGCTCAAACTCATTGAGCAGATGGGTATTACGCATTATCCGATTTGCATTGCCAAGACACAATATTCCTTCTCGGCCGATCCGAAGATTTATGGGGCGGTAGACAATTTTGAATTCCACATCAAGGATATTGTCATCAACCATGGTGCCGAAATGATTGTGGCGATTGCGGGCGAAATCTTGCGTATGCCTGGCCTTCCCAAGGTGCCTCAGGCAGAACATATCGATATCGTAAACGGGTTGATAGAAGGGCTGAGTTAATGGAAAATTGAAAATGGAGAATTGAGAATTCAATTAGCAATTCCTATATAGAAAAAAAGAGTGCGCCCCAAGGGATGCACTCTTTTTTTGTCCTAATTTTCTATTCTCAATTTACTCAATAAGCGAAGATCGGGTAGTTCTTCATTGTTTCATTGACGCGTGCACGAACTTGTGCGATAACGGCTTCGTTGTCTACGTTGGAGAGCACAGTTTCGATCATTTCGGCAATTTCGAGCATCAGGTCTTCCTTGGCGCCACGAGTCGTGATGGCAGGCGTACCCAAGCGGATACCTGAAGTCTGGAAAGCTGAACGGCTGTCGAAAGGCACCATGTTCTTGTTGACGGTGATGTCGGCCGATACAAGGGCTTTCTCGGCTACTTTACCTGTCAGGTCGGGGTACTTCGTGCGAAGGTCGACGAGCATGGAGTGGTTGTCCGTACCGCCGCTCACGATAGAGAAGCCACGGTCGATGAGCGCCTGTGCCAGCACGGCGGCGTTTTTCTGTACCTGTGCGGCATATTCCTTCCATTCGGGTTGGAGGATTTCGCCGAAGGCAACAGCCTTGGCAGCGATGACGTGCTCCAGCGGGCCGCCTTGAATACCTGGGAATACGGCTGAGTCGAGCAGTTGTGACATCATCTTGATTTCGCCCTTCGGTGTCTTCTTGCCCCAAGGGTTGGGGAAGTCCTTGCCCATGAGGATGATACCGCCACGAGGGCCGCGGAGGGTCTTATGAGTGGTCGAGGTGACGATGTGGGCATACTTCACAGGGTTGTCCAGCAGGCCTGCGGCAATAAGGCCGGCGGGGTGTGCCATGTCGATCATCAGGATGGCGCCCACCTTGTCGGCTATTTCGCGCATGCGCTTGTAGTCCCATTCGCGTGAGTAGGCCGAACCGCCGCCGATGATCATCTTCGGGTGTTCGCGCAGGGCTACTTCTTCCATCTGGTCGTAGTCTACACGGCCTGTTTCCTTGTTCAGGTTGTATTCACAGGGGTGGTAGATGATGCCCGACGTGTTCACCAGTGAGCCATGCGACAGGTGTCCGCCATGAGCCAGGTTCAGGCCCATGAACTTGTCGCCAGGGTTGAGCACGGCCAGGAAGACAGCTGCGTTGGCTTGTGCGCCCGAGTGGGGCTGTACGTTGGCCCATTCGGCTCCGAATATCTGTTTGATGCGGTCGATGGCGATCTGTTCGCTCTGGTCCACCACTTCGCAACCGCCGTAGTAGCGCTTGCCTGGGTAGCCTTCGGCATACTTGTTGGTGAGGCAGGAGCCCATGGCCTGCATGACTTGGTCACTTACGAAGTTTTCTGATGCGATCAGTTCAATGCCTTTGAGCTGACGTTGGTGTTCTTTTTCGATGATGTCGAAAATTAAATCGTCTCTTTTCATGTGTTTCTATAATAGATTAATAGTTCTTTCTTTAAGAAGTTTACAAATGTAAGCAAATAAATGAATATATGCGTCATTTTGTTTAAAAAAACACGCCAAACGAGAAACTGAGTACATTGTCTTTGCGGGTGAAGCGTATCTCTTTGTCAGGGATGTTTTCGCCGGGCGAAGGCTGGAGGTCGGGCATGTCGTAGGTGATTTTCTTAGAGATGTTGTGCAGGCCGATGTCGTAGCGGAAGTCGAAGAAGATGCGCGAAATGGTGACTGCCACGCCTACGGTCAGGCTGGCATTGAAGGGGTAAAGTTCTTCGCGGATGTTGTCCATGTTGAAGTTTTCGAAAGTGACTTTACTCTTTTTGTCCCAGATGTAGCGCAGCTTCGGTCCTCCGAAGACGGCCAGGCTGTAGGGGCCGTCCTTGATGATGTTGTAGCCGTAGATGACAGGGATTTCGACACTGTGGATAGACGAGGTGATGCTTCCCTGTTCGGGTAGGGCACCTTCGGGAGCATTGTCTACGGGCAGCGGCTTGTCGAAGGTGATGTTGCAACGGTTGATGGTGTAGGACAATTCGGGCTGCAGGAAGTGGCGGTCGAAATTGATGCGCATGAACAGGGAGGCGAAGTAGCCTATCTTGTAGTTGTTCTGCACCTGTTCTACATGGGTTCCGTTGATGCTGAGGTCGGACACGAGGAACAGAGAGGCGGTAAATCCGCCCTTGGCACCAAAGTTGATGGATGTTTCCGTCTTTCGCTTTTTCTTGTCAGCCTGTGCGTCGGCATCGGGGTTGGCCGACGGTTGTCCGTACGCCAGTGTGGAAGCCGTCAGCAGGGCAAGCAAGAGGGAAGCTCTGTTTCTTTTCATGTCGTTCCTTCGTTTGTCTGTTGTTTAACTTTTCTTCTTTTCGACGCTCCAGCCGAACTTGCCGATCTTGGGGCCCAGTTCGTAGTAGCCGCCGTGGACGTAGACCAGCGGGTTCGTCTCGGCCAGTTCCAGCTTGCCCGTGTCGGGGTTCAGGTGGCTGGTTTCGGCGCGTACGTTCACCACGTCGGCGATGAACATGTCGTGCGAGCCCAGCGACACGATTTCCTTGACGCGGCACTCGATGCAGAGGGGCGACTCTTCGATGAGCGGCGCCTGCACCACGGTGCAACGTCCGGGCGTGAGGCCCATCTCCTTGAACTTGTTGTAGTCGCGGCCCGAGCGTACGCCGCACCAGTCGGTGGCGCGTGCCATGTCCTTCGTGGTGAGGTTGATGACGAACTCCATGTTGCGGCGGATGATGTCGTAGGAGTGGCGTTCGGGGCGGACGGAGATGTAGCACATGGGTGGGTTGGTGCAGAGGGTGCCTGTCCAGGCCACGGTAAGTATGTTGTATTCCTCGGGCGTGCTTCCGCAGCTCACCAGGACGGCGGGCAGGGGGTAGATGAGGGTGCCGGGTTTCCAGTCTTCTTTCATTTATTTAATTGAAAATTGAAAATTGAGAATTGAAAATTATCTGTTTTGAACATTGTTTTATTGGAAATTGAGAATTGAAAATTGAAAAATTATCTGTTCAGACTGGCCTTGGTCGTTTTTACGATGCTTGCCAATAGTTTAACGATTTCTTCGCAATCTTTATGAATGGAGGCGAATTCGTTGTCTTTCAAGTAATGGGTGCTGTGCAACAAGCGTATCCAATACATGGTTTCGTTTGCCTCTTTCAGCGAGACATTCATCTTGTTCAGAAAATCGGCCTTGCTCTGTGCATGAACGGCTTCTTGAATCAGCGCTCCGATAGCGGTGCCGCTTCGAAGCATCTGATTGGACAAGGAATGAATCTCTTTCTGTCGGTTCAGATATTTGTGAAGATTGACAATGCGGATGGCGAAATCATAGCTCTTTACCTCAATGGTGTTGAACTTCAAGATATGGTTTTCGCTCTCCATTTTCAATTTTCAATTCTCCATTTTCAATTAAATGATTTCGATTTCCTCCCTCGTCTGCTCCTTCTCGCAATAGTGGCACTTGATGACGCAGCGTTCCTTGTCGATGACGTGGAAGCGGGTGGGCATGGGCTCGTTGTTGGTGATGCACTTGGGGTTGGCACACTTCACGATGCCACGCAGCTCGTCGGGCAGCTTCACTTCGCGCTTCTCCACCACCTCGTAGTTGCGGATGATGTTCAGCTTCACGTTGGGCGCCACGACGGCGATGCGGTTGATCTCATCGTCGCAGAAGAACTTGTCGGCAATCTTGATGATGCCCTTCTTGCCCAGCTTCTTGCTGTTGAGGTTGAAGCCGATGGTGATGTTGTTGTTCATGTGCTCCAGGCCCAGCAGCGACACCACGGTAAACAGTTTTTCGGAGGGGATATGGTCGATGACGGTGCCGTTCTCCAGCGCGGCTACCTGCAATTCTTTCTTGTCGTTCATTTCTTTAATTGAAAATTGATAATTGATAATTTTTTGGGGGGACTGACAATGGAAATGATTCACTAATTTTCCATTATCCATTCTCCATTTTCAATTCATCCAAAGTGATGCCCAGCACGTCGCAGAGGATGGCTTCGCGGGCATAGAGGCCGTTCTGAGCCTGCTGGAAGTAGTAGGCCTTGGGGCTTTCGTCCACGTCGTAGGCAATCTCGTTCACGCGGGGCAGGGGGTGCAGGATGCGCAGGTTGGGGCGGGTGTGCTCCAGCATCTTCTTGCGCAGGATGTAGACGTTCTTCACGCGCTCGTACTCCATCAGGTCGGTGAAGCGTTCGCGCTGCACGCGCGTCATGTACAGGATGTCGGCCTCGGCGATGGTCTCCTCGGTGAAGTCCGTGTGCTCCACGTAGCGGATGCCGTGTTCGCGGCAATATATCTTATATTCTTCGGGCATCTTCAGTTCGTCGGGGGCGATGAAGTGGAAGGTGGGGTTGAAGTGGCGCATGGCCATCAGGAGCGAGTGTACGGTACGTCCGTATTTCAGGTCGCCCACGAGGAAGATGTTCAGGTTCTCCAGCGTGCCCTGCGTCTTGTAGATGGAGTAGAGGTCGAGCATGGTCTGCGAGGGGTGCTGGTTGGCTCCGTCGCCGGCGTTCACGATGGGCACGTCGGTCACCTCGCTGGCATAGCGGGCGGCTCCCTCCAGGTAGTGGCGCATCACGATGATGTCGGCATAGTTGCTCACCATCTTGATGGTATCTTTCAGCGTCTCGCCCTTCGACGAGCTGGTAGCCTTGGGGTCGCTGAAGCCGATGACGCGTGCGCCCAGGCGGTTGGCCGCCGTCTCGAAGCTGAGGCGTGTGCGCGTCGAGGGTTCGAAAAATAAGGTTGCCACGACCTTTCCGTCCAGCAGGTGGCGGTTGGGACGTTCTTCAAACTGCTTTGCCATTTCCAGCATATAGAGGATTTTCTCCTTGCTGTGTTCGGCGATGGTCACTAAACTTCTGTTTTCCATATCGTTGTTGTTCTTGTTAATTCTTGAATAAGACAGGAGGCGGTTCGGGATAAAAATATCTGAAACAAGTTTCGATATTTGTTCTCCTCTCACCTTTCACTGTCTTTCGAGAGTGTAAAGGTAGGCAAAAACTGCGGTAGTTGGAAGCCTGTGCCCCGATTTTTTTTCCGTCCACCGCCATTTTCCTCCCGTCCCTACAAAGGTAGGCATCTCCCGCCGAAGCGCCAAAAATAGAGCCCCGCCGGCGTCTGAAAAGGTGTTAACGAGACCGTCCTGTTGTGTTAATAAAACTAATGCATTGTTTTTCAGTCGGGAAAACGATGCTTTCGGGCGGGCAGGGCGGCGCGTTGTGATGGGTGGGAAAACGAGGTGTCCGGCTGCTCGGGAAAACAGGCTGTTTGTGCCTGCCGAATGCTGTGGGAAGATGGATTTTTATTCACATTCGTTAACTTACACAATTACAAATTACAATTACAGTTAGGTCAATATCGTTTTTTGCTCGCTTCTCCCATGCCCCTTATATATATGTTTATTATATTATATATTATATATATATT